>Ga0075470_10000089_pt1 | contig 32230 bp, 32 predicted proteins | sample DEB19_08_DNA_4_FD_71482 | JGI IMG/M metagenome (GOLD analysis project Ga0075470, IMG submission 71482) | Aqueous microbial communities from the Delaware River and Bay under freshwater to marine salinity gradient to study organic matter... | ecosystem: Environmental > Aquatic > Marine > Coastal ... | reverse complement strand
CTCTCCGATGCCGCAGAGCTCGAGGAAGACATCGACGTCGCCCGCGCGCGTGCCGCAAAGGACCGTGCCGAGGAACAGCTCCGCAAGGAGCACAGCACCGAGGTCGAGTCCGACCTGCGTCGTGCGCACGCCCGCCTGTCCGCCACCGGCGGACTCGGCGCATCGCACTAGTCCTTCCCTGCGGACACGCCGTCATCCCCGCTGCGGGGGAGAGGCGTTCGTAGACTCGCTCGGGTGCGCCGCAAGAACCCACTTCTCGCCGTCTTCTCGACGGTCCTCATTGACATGCTCGGGTTCGGGATCCTCATCCCTGTCTTCCCGCTGTTGATCAGCCCCGGTTCACCGTTCCGCGTGACACCAGAGGGATGGTCGTTCACAAAGGGCCTCATCATGCTGGGCTGGCTGCAGGGCGTGTACCCGCTGTGCATCTTCCTTGCCGCGCCGATCCTCGGGCAGTTGTCCGACCGCCACGGAAGGCGCCCCGTTCTTGCTCTGTCGATCTTCGGCACAGCCATCGGTTACTTCATGTTCGCCGTCGGCATCGTCACGGCCAACATCCCGTTGCTCTTCGCCTCGCGCGCACTCGACGGTCTCACCGGCGGCAACCTGGCCGTTGCCAACGCGGCCATCGGTGACATCAGCACGAACGAGAACAGGGCGAAGAATTTCGGCGTTCTCGGTGCCGCGTTCGGCATCGGATTCGTGGTGGGTCCCTACATCGGCGGCAAGCTCAGCACCCCACACGTCAGCTTCTACGGATTGTTCGACACACCCGGCTGGTTCGGTGCCACCACGCCCTTCTGGTTCGCCGGCGGCATGTCACTGCTGAACTGTCTCCTCATCCTCACCACACTTCCCGAGACTCTCGTGACCAAGGTCGAGGGAGGGAGAATCGCACTGGGTCGCGCCCTGCACAACGTGAAGGCAGGGTTCACATCCGACCGTCTGCGCGTCGTGCTGCTGTCGATGTTCCTCTTCAGCGGCGGCTTCACGTTCTTCACGTCCTTCTTCGGTGTGTACCTGCGCAACAATTTCGAATTCAGCGCGTCGAAGACGGGTGACTACTTCGCGTACGTCGGGATATTCATTGCCCTGTCACAGGCCGTTCTGGTGCGCAAGGTCGCACCGCACCTGCCTGACTGGAAGGTGCTGCGGTTCAGCATGTTCGGCACCGCCGCAGTCCTCGCGATCTTCTTCTTCGCGCCCGCCGGTCAGCAGATGTGGGTGTACCTGCCGGTGCCGTTCTTCGCGGCGTTCAACGGCCTCTCGATGGCCAACTCGCAGTCGTTGGTGTCCAGGTCGGCCGAGTTCGGCAAGCAGGGCGAGGCTATGGGAATCTCCTCCAGCGTGAGCAGCCTCGCGCAGGTGCCCGCCTCGGTTCTCGTGGGTTACATCACGTCCGGCATCACGTCGGCACAGCCGCTCATCGTCGCCTCACTGTGCATCACGGCCGGCGGACTGGTGTTCCTGTTCCTGTTCAAGCCGAAGTACGTGAACGACGCACCGTTCAGTGGCGCACCCGCGGGCGCCCCCCACTGATCAGTTGTAGTCGACTGCCGAGAAACTGCTGATCTTGTCCAGCCTGTGCTGGGCATCGATCAGGCGGACGGTTCCGCTGCGCGAGCGCATGACCAAGCTCTGCGTGTGAACAATGCCCGGTGTGTAGCGCACGCCGGTCAGGAGCTCGCCGTCGGTGACACCGGTGGCGGCGAAGAAACAGTTGTCGCCCTTCACCAGGTCGTTCGTCGTCAGGATGCGGCTGAGGTCGTAGCCGGCCGACGTGGCCGCCGTCCGCTCCTCGTCGTTGCGGGGCCACAGCCGGCCCTGGATCTCCCCGCCCATGCACTTCAAGGCGGCAGCCGCGACGACACCCTCGGGCGTGCCACCGATGCCGAACATGATGTCCACGCCCGCCCGGGGCCAGCACGTCGCGATCGCAGAGAAGATGTCGCCGTCCGAGATCAACTTGATTCGTGCGCCACTGGAACGCACCTCGTCGATGAGGCCGTCGTGCCGCGGCCGGTCGAGGATCATCACAGTGAGGTCACGCACGCTCTCACCCTTCGCCTTTGCCACCCATTTCAGGTTCTGGGTGGGGGAGGCAGTGATGTCGATGGATCCGACGGCATCAGGTCCGACCGCGATCTTCTCCATGTAGAAGCACGGGCCCGGGTCGAACATGGTGCCGCGCTCGCTGACGGCGATCACCGAGATCGCGTTTCCGCGGCCCGACGCCGTGAGTGACGTCCCGTCGATGGGGTCGACGGCAACATCTGTCTCCGGGTGCGAACCGTCGCCGACGATCTCGCCGTTGAACAGCATCGGGGCGTCGTCCTTCTCGCCCTCGCCGATGACGACGAGCCCGGTCATGGGGACCGTGCTCAGCACGGTGCGCATGGCGTCGACTGCCGCGCCGTCCGCGCCGTTCTTGTCGCCACGGCCCACCCAACGTGACCCGGCCATCGCGGCTGATTCGGTCACGCGGACGAGTTCGAGGGCCAGGTTTCGGTCGGGGCGCTGTGCGGGCATACACAGAACCTAGTTGGCTCACTAGCCTGCGCTCGTGCCCCGTCTGCCCGTTGACATGTGCCTGCCGGGTACGGAAATCACGGACGCACAGGTTCACCCGTCCGGGAACCTCGTCTCGGCGTTGGTGACGAGGCCGACCGACGACGGACCGGTCACGGACCTGAAGATCTTCGGGGTGAGCGACGGTTCCGAGGCCACCCTCAGTTTCGATGCAGGGCTGTCCGGTGGGCGCGGGCTGTCCGGCGGGATGCACGTGTGGAGACCGGACGGTGCCGAACTTCTCGCATGCTGCCGTGACGGTCGTGTGGTCCGTGCGATTTTCGATGGCGGGTCCCACGCCCATTCACGGGCTCTCGAGATTCCCTTCGGGGCGTCGTGGTCGACCCCGCAGTACTCGCGCGACGGCAAACGGGTCGCGCTGGTGGCTGACTGGACGAAGCTCGCCGTGCACAACATCGCTGCGGCCGAATGGGGGACCGTTTACGACGCAGTCGACGGGTACGCCATGGATGCGGCGTGGCACCGCGGTGGTGCGACATGCCACGCGTGGACACGACCCGAGATGGCGTGGACGTCGAGTTTCGTCCTGGGCATCGCACAGGACAGGGGCGTGGCGGTGCAGCAGCCCCGCGGTTCGCTCCATCATGATGCATTCGGGTGGATCACCGACGAGAACGGCGTGGCGAACGTGCTCATCGAGGGTGACGACATCGTGGGCGAGACCGTGATCATCGAGGACGAGTGCGAGCACGGCGGGCCGACGTGGGGGCCGGGCCAACGCACGTGGTGCTTCAATTCCGACGGCACGAAGGTCGCGTACACGCGCAACGAGGCCGGGTTCGGGAGCCTCTGGGTCTATGACCGCCTCACGGAGGAACGTCACATGGTGGCGCGCGCGGTGCACGGGTGTCTCTCCTGGAACGGTGACACCCTCGCCGCCATCCGCAGCGGGGCCCGCACGCCGCAACAGCTGGTCGCCTACGACGTCTCCGACCCGCCGCGTGCCGAACGGAAGATGTCGGTGTCGTACGAGGACACGCGGTGGAAGTCCGAGTTCGACGACGAACTCGTCGAACCGAGCGTGCGCTTCGCCGACGGCGTGCCCTACCGGCTGTACGAACCGGCATCACCCAACGGACGACTGATCGCATGGGTGCACGGCGGGCCGACGGACCAATGGCAGGTGACGTGGCGTCCGCGGTTCACGTACTGGCTGTCACGTGGTTACGCGATTGCTGTCGTCGACCCACGGGGCTCGACCGGGTTCGGGCGCGCCCACCAGCTCGCACTCGAGGGCCTGTGGGGATCCGCCGACGCCGATGACCTGGCGACAGCGACACGGCACGCCCAGGGAATCCTCGGAGTCACACCGTCACGCACCGTCCTCACGGGCGGAAGTGCGGGCGGCCTCACCGTGCTGTCGGCAGCGAACAGGCACAAGGAGCTCGCGGCGTGCGTGGTGGCCCTGTACCCGGTGGTCGACCTGCCGTTGCTCCTCGAGTCGGACGACCCGTTCGAGGGTCACTACAACCACGTTCTCATCGGAGACGTCACCGCGTCGCCGAACCTCGACGTGCGGCACCTGCGTGATGTCCCGGTGCTCGTCTTCCACGGGGACAGGGACGAACTGGTCGTGCCCGAGCATTCGCACCGGCTGAAGAGGGCAGTCGAGGGCGCCGGTGGGTCCGTGAGGATCGAGATGATGGAGGGGGAGGGGCACGGTTTCCGCACCCCCGCGAACATGATGCGTGAGTACGCAGTGACCGAGGAGTTCCTCGGGGTGTGCCTTCCGTGACAGGTGGGTCGCGGTTCGTGCGTCAGTAGGGTCATCACATGTTGCTGGCCGAGCTCGAGATCTGGCACTCGCGGCCCATCGCCCCCACCAGACGGATCGCGCTCGGGCGGCTCATCCTCCCCGTTGATCCCGTGCCCGGATTCGGCGGTGTCCTGCTGGGTGCCGTCATCGCCTCGCATGCCCCGGACATCGACGACGAGCTCACTGTCGACATCGAACGCCTCATGAACGAGATCGAGCGCGGCGAGATGGTGGCCCAGCCGCGGTTGCGCCACCGATTCCAGGTCGACCGCCACGGGCTCACTTTCAGCACGCACAGGATGATCAGGGACGGCGACGAGATCAGGTTCGACCTGTCGTCGCAGGGCACACCGCTGCAGCAGGTGCTCGGGGCGATCTACGCGGTGGAACGTCTTGACCCGGCCATCCGCCGCAAGTTGATGCCGGCCCTCCGGCGAGCGTTCGTGTGGCGCGGGCCGATCGGCACGGCATTCATCAGCCACGTGGCAGGCACGAAGTCGTCGGATGTCAGCGCGCTCGCCGACCCGCGGGCGTGGGCTCTCGATGTCCTCGGCTTCCCGGGCGGCACGGTGAAGGTGTCGAAGAAGGAAGTGATGGCGCGCTACCGCGACAGTCTCCGTTCGGCCCACCCGGACCACGGTGGTGACGGTGATGTCGCACACAAGAAGATCATCGACATCACCGAGGCGCGGCGCGTGCTGCTCGACTCCCTGTGAGGAAGCCCGCCGGCGTCGTGCTGTTCCCGGCTGCGGGATCGTCGGCCGACCATCCGTCACTCGTCGCGATCGAGGAGGCACTCGCACCCATCCCGGTGCTCCGGGTCGACTTCCCCTACAGGCGCGCAGGGCGCCGCGCACCGGACCGCGCGCCCGTGCTCCTCGCGTGCGTGCGCGACGAGGTGCGCGCGTTCGCGAAGACCCTCGGGGTGCCCACTTCGCGGCTCGTCATCGGTGGCCGTTCGATGGGTGGGCGCATGTGCTCGATGGCCGCTGCGGACACCGATGACCGGTTGAAGGTCGCGGGACTCATCCTCGTGTCGTACCCGTTGCACCCGCCGGCCAAGCCGGAGAAACTGCGCACGGAGCACCTGCCCGGGATCACGGTGCCCACGCTCTGCATCAGCGGCACGAAGGACACCTTCGGCTCGCCCGCCGAACTGAGGCGGCACTTCCGCAGGGTGAAAGGTGATGTCACCTGGAGCCTCATCGAGAAAAAAGGCCACGACCTGAAGGGCTGTGACGACGTCATCGCCGCGACTGTCAGCGAATGGTTGAAGTCGCCGCGTCCTCGGGGTTGATGTCCTCGAGTGCGCGGTGGGCGGTCTCCGGGTAGCGCATCCACACCACAACGGAGGCGAGGACGGGGAACACGAGGAGTGTCAGCATGACCGAGCCGTACGAGGCTCCGGCATCGACCGCACGGCCGGCTCCGATCAACCCGATGCTCCCCCCGACTAGCGATGAGGTCATGATCAGGCCCCCCGCGAGGCCGCGCTGGTGGGTGGGGAAGAGCTCGCCGCGGTACACCGCCATCGCGGGGTAGGCGAGACCGAGCCCGACCGCGCCCGAGATCGCCAGCCACCACATCAGGGGACCGTGCGCGGCGAACGAGAGGGCGAGGAGCGTTGCGCCCACCGGCACCATGAACGCACCGAGACGCCGGCGACCGCGCGCGTCGGCGACACGGCCACCGATGACGAGCCCGATTGCCGCCGGTGACGAGGTGGCCGTGGTGAACAACGCAACGAGCAGCGCGGAGTACCCGCGTGTGTCCTTCAGGTACCTGTTCTGGAAGATGGACATGGTCGCGATGAAGATGTTGGTGAGGAACACCACGGAGCAGATGCGCCCGAGGTTGCGCGTGAGCCCGCTGCGGGAGAATCCCCGTGCGTGCCCCATGAAGTCGGTGCGGCGGGCGACGAACCGGATTGATTCTGGCAGGCCGCGCGTGATCGCGAGTGCGACCGGCAGCCAGACGAGAGACATCACGTAGATCCACCGCCAGGACGAGAGCGAGATGTCCGCCAACGGCAGCGATGCCACGGCCACCCCGGCACCGAGTCCGCTCAGCACGGCCAAAAGTCCGGTCGCATACGCGCGTGAGTCCCGTGGCATCTCCTCGATGACGAGCACTGCAAGGAGGATGTCGAGGGTGAGGCCGAGGGGCCGGCCGAGAGTCTGTGTCGCAACGAGCACGGCGAAGTTGGGGGAGAGCGCCCCGAGCGCGCAGACCAACGGAGCCGCCCAGGACAGCGCCACGATCATCGGACGCCGCCCCCTTGCATCGGCGCGCGCGACGATCGGCAGAGAAATCACGATGCCCCACCGCACGATTGCCGACCCGAGTCCCTGCGCCGAGTTCGACACTCCGAACTCATCGGCAGCAAACGCCACCGTCTGCGTGAACAGGGTGTTCGTGAAAGCAACGAGCATCGAACCCAATCCGACGAGCAACAACACCTTTCGGTGACGTTCGTCGAATTCCGGGGGCAACAGCAGCCAGGAAGGCACCAAGCGCCGCCTATTCCTGCCCTGCGTGGTCACGGCGGGAGCATACTTAGAGACATGGCATTCGAGTCCGCGGCGGGTAGCGACGTCATTGTCACCTCCACCAGCGGACCGCTCTCCGGCGAGGTCACCGTTCCCGGCGCCAAGAACTCGGTACTGAAGTTGATGGCCGCGACACTGCTGGCCGACGGCACATACACGCTGACGAACGCCCCAGTCATCGTGGATGTCGAGATCATGGCCGACCTCCTTCGCGAGCTCGGTCTCGAAATCTCGTTCGGGCCGCACGCCCCGGGCGAGACTGGCCAGCGCATCACCATCGTGAACAACGGACGCATCACCCCCGTGGCGCCGTTCGAACTTGCCGACCGCATCCGTGCCTCCGTGAACGTCGTCGGTCCGCTGCTCGGGCGCTTCGGCCACGTCGACATTGCCCTGCCCGGCGGTGACGACTTCGGTGGTCGTCCGATCGACATGCACCTGCGCGGCCTCGAGGCAATGGGGGCCGAGTTCCAGGCGTCATCGGGCAGCGTCATCGGCAGGTGCGGCCGGTTGCGCGGCGCGGACATCGAGTTCGACTTCCCGAGCGTCGGTGCCACGGAGAACATCCTGATGGCGGCCGTCGTCGCAGACGGCGTGACCACCATCCGCAACGCCGCGCGCGAGCCGGAGATCGTGGACCTGTGCGCGATGCTGCACCAGATGGGCGCTCGCATCAACGGCGCCGGCACCGATGTCATCACGGTGACCGGTGTCGAGGCATCGGTCATGCAGGCGGTCACCCACGAGGTGGTCACCGACCGGGTGCAGGTGGCCACCTACATGGCCGCTGTCGCCGTGTGCAAGGGGGATGCGGTCATCCGCCGCGCCCGGCTGGAGCACATGGGGATGCTGGTCGAGCGTTTCACGGAGATGGGTGTCACCATCAATGAGGTCGATGACGGTGTGCGTGTGTCATGCCACGGCCCGCTCAGCCCCGTGAACGTCTCCACACTGCCGTACCCCGGCTTTGCGACGGACTACAAGCCGCTCATCGTCGTCATGCTGGCCATGTCCACGGGGACCGGGATCGTCACCGAGAACCTCTACCCGGGACGGTTCAAGTACGTCGAGGAACTGCGCAAGCTGGGCACCGACATCGAGATCGACGGCCATCACGCCATCGTGCGCGGGGTGGAGCACCTTCACGGCGCGATCGTGAATGCGCCGGACATCCGCGCGGGTGCCGCATTGGTCGTTGCCGGACTTGCGGCGCAGGGGATCACGGAGATCCACGACGTCCACCACATCGACCGCGGCTACGACGACATCGTCGGCCGGCTCTCGTCGCTCGGGGGAAGCGTCAGTCGGATTCGTCGTTGACCACGGGTTGCGACGGCGGGGGCAGTTTCTTCGCCCGCGAATTGGCCACCCGAAGCAGGAAGATGATGAATCCGATGGGAACGAGCACGTAGAGCATCTCGTCCCACCCGCCTTGGTGGGCAAGCATGTTCCCATCGTAATTGGGCACCCCCGAATCGGTATCGTTCATGTCGTCCCACAGGAGATCCACCATGTCGATGCGCCAGCAGGTTGAAGAGACAATCGAAGTCATCAGGCCCGCCCTGAAAGCCGACGGCGGGGACATCATCCTGCGCGAGGTTGACGAGGCGACCGGCGTCATCTCCGTCACCCTCACCGGTGCCTGCACCACGTGCCCAGCGTCCGACCAGACCCTGAAGGCGGGCATCGAGCGGATCATGAAGGACCGCATCGACGGCGTCACCGAGGTCGTGCAGGTCGCCTGAGTGAGCCGCCGCAGCCTCTCGCCAGCGGAACTCTTCGAAGCCGCATGCAACGGTGACCGCGGTGCCCTCGCGCGCGTTCTCTCCTTGCTGGAGCGCGGTGACGACATCGCCCGCGAGGTCGGTCGGCTCGCATACTCGCGAACAGGGGGCGGCTACACCGTCGGCATCACCGGCGCTCCAGGCGCGGGCAAGAGCACGTTGACGAGCGCGGTCATCAAGCACCTCCGTTCCATGCAGACCGAGGTTGCGGTGCTCGCCATCGACCCCTCGTCGCCGTTCACGGGCGGGGCGATCCTGGGTGACCGTGTGCGCATGCAGGACCACGCCACCGACCCCGGGGTTTTCATACGCTCCATGGCGACGCGCGGCCATCTCGGTGGACTCTCGCTGTCCACGCCCGAGGCGATCCGCCTTCTCGATGCGGTCGGTCGCGAGTGGATCCTTGTCGAGACCGTCGGCGTCGGCCAGGTGGAGGTGGAGATCGCCGGCAAGGCCGACACCACGGTGGTCGTGCTGAACCCGGGCTGGGGCGACAGCGTGCAGGCCAACAAGGCAGGACTCATGGAGATCGCAGACATCTTCGTGATCAACAAGGCAGACCGAAAGGGCGTCGAGGACACCCGGCGCGACATCGAGCAGATGCTGGAGCTCAGCGACCTCGCCCACGACGCATGGCACCCACCGATCATCGCCACAGTCGGCAACACCGGCCAGGGCGTGACGGAACTGTGGGACGCGATCGTCAGTCACCGCGCCGAGATCACCACGAACGGGCTGTTGAATCAACGAAGGGAGTTCCGCCTGCGCGAGGAACTCCGCGAGATCGTCGCACGCCGGCTCGAGCAGCGCGCGCGCCAGATCTGCACCGGCGAGCGGTGGGAAGCCATCCAGGCCGAGGTTCTCGGCCATTCAATCGATCCATGGAGCGCAGCCGACGAGATGCTGCGCGGAGTAGGAGCCTGACATGGCCGATGACATCGTCCTTCTGGAGCGCCGCACGGATGGCGTCGCCGTCGTCACTCTCAACTCGCCGAAGGTGAACGCGCTGTCCACGCAATTGCTCGCACGTCTGAAGGAGATTGCCGACGAGCTCACGGCCGACCCGGCTGGTGCCGTGGTCCTCACCGGGGGAGACCGCCTGTTCGCTGCCGGCGCCGACATCTCCCAGTTCGGTGGTCCCGAAGAGGCACGGACAATCGGTGTTGCGTTCCATGCGGCACTCAATGCGTTCGCCGGCATCCCGTCGTTCACCATCGCGGCCGTCAGTGGATTCGCACTCGGCGGTGGGTGCGAGCTCTCCATGGCGTGCGACTACCGCATCGCCAGCACGAAGGCGGTCTTCGGCCAGCCCGAGATCCTGCTTGGGATCATCCCCGGCGGCGGGGGCACGCAGCGCCTTCCGCGACTCGTCGGAGCGAGCCGCGCGAAGGAAATCATGGTGACGGGCCGTCAGGTGAAGAGCGACGAGGCACTCCGCATCGGTCTTGCCGACGAGGTGGTGGAGGCCGACCAGTTGATGCCACGTGCGCTGGAACTCGCCGCATCCGTGGCCACCGGAGCCACGCAGGCCACGCGACTCATCAAACTGGCGGTGGACCGCGGCATCGAGACCGATCTCGCATCGGGCCTGGCGCTCGAGCTGGAGCTGTTCGAGGAAGTGTTCCGCACGGAGGACAGCCGCATCGGCGTGAGGAGCTTCCTCGAGAACGGCCCGGGCAAGGCTCGCTTCACCGGTCGGTGACCATGCACTACTTCCGGGCACCCGAGGCCCGACGCGTCGTCTCGGCATCACTCGTCATCGGCGTCGCGTTCGTGGTGTTCGGGATGTCGTTCGGTGTCCTTGCCGTCGGTGCGGGCGCCTCGGTGGCGCAGGCATGCGTGATGTCGTTGTTCATCTTCACCGGGGCATCGCAGATGTCCATCGTGAGTGTGATCGCCGCGGGTGGTTCGCCCGCCAGTGCATTCGGTGGTGCGGTTCTCCTTGCCGGCCGCAACGCGGTGTACGGCCTCGCGATGTCTCCGGTCCTCGACGGCTCGCTGGGGTCGCGACTGCTCGGTGCGCAGTGGGTGATCGACGAGACCACGGCTCTCGTGACGGCAGAAGACGGCGACGAACGGAAGAAGACCGTTTTCTGGGTGTCCGCACCGATTCTCTATGCCGCGTGGAACCTCGGCACACTCGGCGGCGCGCTCATCGGGAACTCGATCGACCCGACCACGTTCGGTCTCGACGCTGCGTTCCCCGTGATGTTCACGGCGATGGTGGTCCCGCACCTGCGCACGCGCAACGGCAGGCGTGCCGCCGCCTTCGGTGCGGTCACCTCCGTCGCACTGGCCCCGTTCCTGCCGGTGGGCCTTCCGATCCTGGTGTGCGCGCTGGGCATGTTGTTCGGGTTGTCGCCGGAACCCGAGTCCGGCCCGGTGCGAACGGACGGTGCGCCGTGACCTGGGCACTCATCCTGTCGTTCGGCGCGGTGGCGTACGCCCTGAAACTTCTCGGCGCGGTCGTCATCGGTCAACGCTCGGTGCCCGCGGCACTTCAGCGTTGCCTGTTGCTCATCCCCGCGGCCCTGCTGGCGGCGCTGATCACGAAGGACACCTTCACGAGCGGTCAGGAGATCGTCCTGGATGCGCGCATCGTCGGGCTGGTAGTGGCGGGCGTCCTGTCGTGGCGGAAGGCCCCGTTCGCCGTCATCGTGTTCGCGGGCGTCGGTGCGACGGCCCTGCTGCGTGCGTTCGCCTAGGCGGCGTCGACGATCTTCTTCAGCTCGCGCAGGTTGCGCCGCCAGATCGCCTTCATCACGACCTGGCCGCCGATGAGTGCGCCGAGCGGGCCGCCGAGCCACCACGGGAAGACGAGCTTCTCGGTCCAGGTGAACGTTGTACCGCCGTCCCCGTTCGGTGCGAGCGTGAACTCTCCCGTGCCGGTGACGACGCCGGTGTGGCGCACGCCCATGACACGCAGTGGCTCCCATGCCGTGATCGTCATCTCGTCGACCAGCTTGATGGGCCCGACCTTCGTGTCGCAGAAGAACTCCGTGCCCACACCACGGGTCTGGTCCGACTTGAACCGGATCGCGACGGCGTCTGCCATCCAGTCGACGTGCCGCTCGATGGGCTCGACGACGGCCCACACGCGGTCGACCGGCGCGTCGAGCTCGATGGAGACGCGGATGCCGGGCATCAGCGCTTGACCGATGCGCGGCGCAGCTCGGCTGCGGCCGTCTCCGGGGCGACGATGTTGATCATCACGCCGGTGCCGCGCTCGAAACCGGCGGCGGTGGTGAGCTTCGGGAAGAGGTGCACGTGCCAGTGGAACTGGCCGGAGTGGTGCGCGGGCGCGGTGTGGAACACCAGGTTGAACGCGACGTCGCCGATGGTGGCGACAATCTGGCGCATGGCGTCACGGATGGCGATGCCGACGCCGGTGGCCTGTTCGTCGTTGCAGTCGGTGATGTGCTGGCAGTGCGACCGCGGCATGATCAGCAGCTCGTAGGGGCTGCTGCTCCAGTACGGGCACACGACGATGGCGTGTTCGTTCTTCAGGACGAACCGCTCGCCGTCCGCCTCGACGTCGCTGGTGGTGCAGACGATGCAGCCGCCCTTGAAGCGCTCGAACGCACGCTCTTCCTCGAGGATCTCGCCCGGGACGAACGGGAGACCGAGCAGCTGGCCGTGCGGATGGGCGAGCGAGGCACCGGCCTCGCGGCCGTGGTTCACGATGGCCTGCGTGTAACGGATGTTCGGCATCTCGCTGTGCGCACGGAAGCGCGCGCGGAGCGTCTTCATCATGTCGGCGATCACCTCGTCGGTGAAACGCTCGAGACGGTCGTCGTGGTCGCGCGTGAACACGAACACCTCGTGGATGCCGCTCGCCTCGGCCATCACGTGAACCGGTCCCATGTTGCGCACCGAGAGCGTCTCGTCGCCGACGAAAGCGGGGTAGCGGTTCTGCACCACCCGCATGGTCCAGTCGCCGTTCCCGTCCAGCACCTCCGTCAACGACGGGTCGGGATTCACCGCGTCGGGACAGAACGGGCACGGGAGGTTCGGGTCGGATTCCACCTGGGTGGCACGCGGCGCGAAGTCAGTGGCGCGCTGTGCGCGGTCCGGAACGATGGTGACCCACCGGCCGGTCAACAGGTTCAGACGAAGTTGACTCACTGCCCACAAAGGATAGGTGTGAACGGCGCACTTGCGTGTGCCACCCGCCTATGCGGGGCAGTACACGGACACATGTCGCCGAGATTCGGGGGTGAAGGCGGTCGAGCCTCCGTCGGCATGGCGTTCCAGCAGGCGCAGACCGGCCTTTTCGGCAAGGGCATCGAGCTCGTGGGGCATGAGATACCGCACCGCCCACGGCCGGAGCCGCACGGGTGACCCGTTCACGAGTTCCACGAACTGCCCCACGATCCGTTGGTCGGCCTCGTCGTGACGACTCACGCTCAGCACCACGGATTCGGTGGTGATCGAGCGGATGGTGACGCGGTCACCGCCGGTGTCGGCGCCGGGGACGAAGGCATCGATCACCAGGCGGCCGTCATCGCGAAGGACGGAACGCACCAGCACGAGGGACCGTGTCATGGCCCCGGCGTCGGCCAGGTTGAAGAAGGTGTTGTACCCGCAGAACACGAGGTCGTACTCGCCCCCGGGCAGTGACTCCGAGAAGTCGCCGATCACAAGTTCGGAGTTCGCGAGGGACGGGACCGCCCGGGCGCGGTCGATCATCGCACTCGAGGTGTCGATCCCGGTCAACCTGTCCGCGGTGCCCGCGCGCGCCGTGACCAGTCGGTCGAGCAACCTGCCCGTGCCCACGCCGAGCTCCAGCACCCCCGCCGGCCGGGGAGGGAGGTGCCTCGTCAGTGCGTCGACGAGATCGTGGTCGCCGAGCGTCCGGTACCACTCGTCGTAGACGTCCGCGAAGGCGTCGCCGTACGACGACGGTGTGTATCCATGCAGCCCGAACGGGTTGTCGCTCACGGGGCAATTCCACCACGGCAAGGCCGCCCGAACCGCATCGGTAGCCTGAACCCCATGCCGGGTTCCTCAGTCGCGAGATGGGTCTATCTCGACCATGCGGCGTCCACGAACATGCACCCCGCGGCCGTGGAGGCGATGTCGCACTACCTGGCCGAGGGGCATGCCAACCCGTCCGGCTCGCACCGCATGTCCCGCGACTCGCGAAAGGTCATCGACGAGGCCCGTGACATCGTTGCGTCGATCATCGGGTGCAAGCCGGGCGAGATCATCTTCACGAGCGGTGGCACCGAGGGTGCGAACGCGGCCGTTCTCGGGGCCGTGCGCCGCCACGGTGGCCGTGCCGTCTGTTCGGCTGCGGAGCACCATGCGGTGCTGCACTGTGTGGAGCACGTCGGCGGCACCGTCGTGGCGGTCACGGCGGGTGGGACGATCGACACCGACGAACTCGAGCGGGTTCTCGCCGACGACCCCGACGTGAGCGTCGTGTCCGTGATGGCCGTGAACAACGAGGTGGGCAGCATCACCGATCTTGCTGCGGTGTCGCGCATCGTGCGTGCACGCGCGCCGCGGGCAGTGCTCCACACTGACGCCGTGCAGGCGGCGTGCTGGCTCGACCTCTCGCATCTGTGGCCGCACGTCGACGTGCTCACACTGTCGGCGCACAAGTTCGGCGGGCCGAAGGGCGTCGGGATCATGGTGCAGCGCGAGGGAACGGTGCTTGAGCCCCTGATACTCGGCGGTGGCCAGGAACGTGACCGGCGCAGCGGCACCCACAACACCGCCGGCATCGTCGGTGCCGCGGTCGCGCTCGCCGTGAACAACAACGACCGCCCTGAAACGGTCCGGCGGTTGGCCGAACTGCGCCGCCGTCTCGTCGACGGCATCACGTCGGCCGTCCCGTGCGCGACTGAGACGTTGAGGGAATCGGTCGCCGGGGTGGCCCACCTGTGCTTCGAGGGACTCGAGAGCGAGTCGCTGTTGTTCCTGCTCGACGAACAGGGCGTGTGCGTCTCCGCGGCTTCGGCATGCGCGAGCGGCGCGATGGAGCCGTCCCACGTTCTCGCGGCCATGGGAGTGCCGAGGTCCCGCATGATGGGGTCGATCCGTTTCAGCCTCGGTCATGACACCACCGGGGAAGACATCGACCGCGCCGTCGACGTCACGGTTGCCGCAGCGCGCAGACTGGCGGCGTCCGCGTCATGAAGGTCCTGCTGGCGATGTCAGGGGGAGTCGACTCCTCCGCCGCGGCCGTGATCCTGGCGCAGCAGGGCCACGACGTCGTCGGCGTCACCATGAGACTGTGGGGCGGGGAGAGCGACACCGGGTGCTGCTCGGTCTCCGACGTGGACGACGCACGCCGAGTCGCCCAGCAGATCGGCATCGACCATCTCGTCTTCAACTTCTCAGACGATTTCAACGAGCGCGTGGTCTCCCCGTACGTGGACGCCCACGTGCATGGCATCACTCCGAACCCCTGCATCGAGTGCAACCGTCACCTGAAGTTCGACAGGTTGATCCGGCGCGGTCGCGAACTCGGTTTCGATGCCGTGGCCACGGGCCACCATGCACGGATCGTGGAGCACGACGGACGCCGCCGGGTCGCCCGCGGAGCGGACGAGGCAAAGGACCAGAGCTACGTGGTCCACATGCTCGCGAACGACGACCTCGACTATGTGCTGTTCCCCGTCGGTGACATGCAGAAGTCGCAGGTGCGCGAGCTTGCATCGCAGACGCACCTGCGCACGGCGGACAAACCCGACAGCCAGGACGTGTGCTTCATCGGCACCACGATCGGTCGCGGCGGTTTCCTCGGCACGCGCATGGAGTTCCACGAGGCACCGGTGGTGGACACGAACGGGGCACCTGTGGGCAGGGTCGACGCGGTGGAACTGGTGACGCTCGGCCAGCGACGCGGCCTCGGTCTCGGCGGCGGCGACAAGAGGTACGTCGTGGACGTGAGCGTCGACGAGCGGCGCGTGGTCGTCGGGTCCGAATCGGACCTTCTCTGCACCACCACCACGGTCGACACGCTCGTGTGGCCGCACACGGACGACGCAGTTCGCCTCGACGGAACCGTCGTTCTCGTGCAGGGCAGTGCGCACGGCGCACGCGCCGCGGCACTGATCGAAGTGGATGGTGGTTCGGCAACGCTCACGTGGGAACGTCCGCAGCGAAGGATCTCTCCCGGCCAGACCGTCGTGTTCTACGACCGCGATGACACGGTCGTGCTCGGTGGCGGGATCGTCACGCCCGTTCGTTGACCAGCGCCGCGTGCGCGGCTGCCACACGGCGCGGCGCCACGGAGAACATCTGCACGTGCAGTGCCTCGCTCGTGCCGAGCGTCCGCATGGTGATCGGGGCCAGGATCACCTTGTCCGCCTCCGACATCGAGACGATGATGCGCCGGCCGAGCACACCGCCCGTGAGGTCGGCCGCCTCACCGTTCGCACCGGTGACGGCCACGTCGCGGGTCTGAGACCGGCGGACCATCATCGTCTCGGCGAGCACCAGGTGGTCGTGCACGACGATGCCGGCGGGAACGATGACCAACCACCGGCGTGCCAGCCTGTGCAGGCGCCTCGGCACCAGCACCGCGAGTCCGGCACCGACCGCGGTCAACGGGACCCCCACGACGTACTCCCCGGCGGCAACGAGCAACGAGCCACCGATCAATGACCCGACGAAGAGTCCCCACACGAGGAATGCGGGGACGACGTAGGGGACCGGTGTGCGCAACAGGAACCGCGTCTCCGCCCCGTACGCACCCCCCTGGACCAGGCAATCCACTGTGTCGGGAAGCGAGAGGAGAACCAGTGCCGCCGCGGTCACGATGACGACCGGCACGTTCCCGTCCGCGGTTGCCGCGACGACCGAAAGCGGGACGATGGTCCTCACGACCGTGAGCGAGATCGCGGACGGCACCATGATCGCGACGAGGACGGCTGTCCAGCCCGCCCATCCCCACGCACCGAGCACCGTTGCGACCGCCGCTGACCGGTCGTGTGCGAGCGACGCCCACGGCGCCACCACACCGACGAGCACCCACACGACACGGGCCAACCAGAACACCATGTTCGATGCCCCGTTCGCTGCCGATTTCACGCCCACAAGCCTGCCGTACGGGATGGTTCGTCACATCATTTTCCCCGCCTCGTCTCGTGCGCGGGACTGCTGCTACCAATGTGTCGGCGTTCCACACGCACGAAACGAGGAGGTGTCGAGAATGAGCGAAATCAGCGTGCCGAAGCCTGGCGCGTCGTTCGGCGTCGGCAGTCTTCCTCACCGGGAATGCCGCGAGGCGGTGGAGTTCGCGTGGCGGGCCACGGACATCCCCACCATCCCGTCGTTGCCCCGACGTTCGCCAGCGGAGGGGATGATCGCGCAGGCACTCGTGGGCATCGAGGGAGTCTCGGCCGGCCAGTACGGAAGCATCAGTGTCGACATCGACGCACTCGATCTCGCGGGCGAGGTCACCACCGACCTCACGAGCGACGCGTACGGGGCGTTCGCCGAGTTTCTCGAGAGCGCCGAGGCTCGCACTGACCATCCCGACTTCGTGAAGTGGCAGTTCGTCGGGCCGTTGACGCTCAGCTTCTCCCTCGTGCGCAGCGGCATGGCGGTCGAGGTGGCCGCTCCGTTGGCGATGCAGGCAGTCAGGTGCCACGTCCGCGCGCTTCAGGCCGAGGTGGCCGCCGTCATGCCGCACTCCACCCAGATCGTGGTCTTCGACGAGCCGATGCTGCACGAGGCGCTCGTGCCCGGGTTCCCGGTGTCACCCGACGAGGTCATCGATTTCGTGTCCGGGGCGCTCGCCGCAGTGGAGCCGGGGAACGTCTCGGGCGTCCACAGTTGCGCAGAGACCGACTGGACGGCGCTGCTGTCGATGGGCGCCGGAGTTCTCTCCGTCCCGGTTCCCCCGGCATCGAACGAGGAGCAGATGCAGGCGATGCTCGCGGCGGCTCCGCGCATCTCGGAGCACCTGGAGCTCGGCGGCCGCATCGCGTGGGGAGCAATCAGGACCGACGGACCGATCGCCGTGTCGGCCGACCGTCCGTGGAAGCACCTCGCCGGTGCGTTGTGCGCACTGGTGCAGCAGGGGGTCGACCCCGTGCTCATCCGACGCAACAGTTTCATCACTCCCGCCTGCGGCCTCGGAACCCACACGCCCGCTGTCGCCGAACGGGTCATGGCACACGTTCGCGACATCTCGTCGCGCATCGCCGAGCAGGCAACGGCATCACTGTTGACACTCGGTTCGTGACCGACTCCCGCGTCACACCGCTTCGGTAGTTTGTAGGGGATGGCGCGTACTCCTTCCCCCTCGAAGCGCATCGCCGAACTGCGCGCGCAGATCCAGGAGCACAACCAGGCGTACTACGGCGACGACAGCCCCCGTGTCAGCGACGCGGAGTACGACGCACTGGTGCGCGAACTGCGCGACCTTGAAGAGGCACACCCCGACCTCTTCGACGAGTCATCGCCCACCGTGACGGTCGGCGGTGCCGTCACCACCTTCGACCCGGTGGTCCACCGCGTCCCCATGACCAGCCTCGACAACGCCATGGACGAGAAGGAGCTGGCCGAATGGGGCGAGCGTGTCGCGAAGGGACTGCCCGACGAGGCGGTGCGTTACGTGTGCGAGCTGAAGATCGACGGTCTCGCGATCAGCATCCGGTTCGAGAACGGCGCATATGCACAGGCCGCCACCCGCGGAGACGGCCGCACGGGAGAGGACGTCACCGCCAACGTGCGCACCATTTCCGGCCTCCCGAAGGAACTGAAGGCATCGAAGAAGGTCACGGTGCCTGAGGTGCTCGAGGTGCGCGGCGAGATCTACATGTCGATCGACTCCTTCATGAAGCTGAAGTCGGAGAAGGAACGGGAGAACGCCGAACGCACCGCGGCTGGCCGCGCTCCCGTGTCGGTCCCTGTCAACCCGCGCAACGCGGGGGCGGGGAGCCTCCGCCAGAAGGATGCGTCGGTCACTGCTTCGCGTGAACTTTCCATGTGGTCGTACCAACTGGGCGAGGTCATCGGCGGGCCGGAGTTCACCAGCCACCACGCAACACTCGAGTTCCTCGCGGCTCTCGGTTTCCCGGTGAACCCGGAGATCAAGTTGGTCGACTCGCTGGAGGACGTCGTCGCTTTCTGCAACCACTGGAAGGAGCACCGGCACGACCTGCCCTACGACATCGACGGCGTCGTGGTGAAGGTCGACAATCTCGAGCAGCGCGAGCGTCTCGGGTTCACGTCGCGCGCTCCTCGCTGGGCCATTGCGTTCAAGTTCCCGCCCGAGGAGAAGACCACCGTGCTCAGGGACATCCAGATTTCGGTTGGCCGCACCGGCCGCGTCACGCCGTTCGCCGTGCTCGAGCCCGTCTTCGTCGGTGGGTCGACGGTGTCGATGGCCACGCTCCACAACCGGGACCAGGTGGCGCTGAAGGACGTGCGGCCCGGTGACACCGTGGTGGTGCGCAAGGCCGGTGACGTCATCCCCGAGGTCGTCGGTCCCGTCATGTCCGAACGGAAAAAGGGCACGAAACCGTGGGTGTTCCCGGCACAGTGCCCGTGCCCCATCGGAAGCACGTTGGTGAAGGACGAGGATGTCGCCGACACGAGATGCGTCGAGCCGGGCTGCCCGTTTCAGCGTGACCAACGGATCATCTATTTCGCGTCACGTGGTGCGATGGACATCGAGGGACTCGGTGACCGCACCGTGTTCGCGTTGTCGGATGCGGGGCTCGTCGCAGACGCCGGTGATCTCTACTCGCTGACTGTCGAACAACTGCTGACGCTCGACGGGTTCGCCGAGAAGGGCGCGCAGAATCTCATCGACGGAATCGAGAAGTCGAAGTCACGTCCGTTGCCGAAGATCCTCACGGCGCTCGGCGTGAAGCATCTCGGCCCTGCGGCAAGCGAGGCGCTCGCCGCGCATTTCGGCACGCTCGATGCGATCGCCTCCGCGAGCGTCGAGGAACTGTCCGCAGTGGACGGTGTCGGTGCCGTCATAGCGGCGTCGATCACTTCGTGGTTCGCTGTCGACGAGAACAAGTCGATCATCGAGAAGATGCGCGCGGCGGGCGTCGACTTCGGGCGTGTCGTCGTGAGCGACGCCCCGCAGAATCTCGTCGGCAAGGCCGTGGTCGTCACGGGGACCCTCGCCAACTACTCGCGCGAGGAGGCCGAACAGGCCATCAAGTCCCGCGGCGGCAAGAGCCCCGGCAGCGTTAGCGCGAAGACGTTCGCCGTCGTCACCGGTGCGGAACCCGGTGCCAGCAAGCTCACGAAGGCCGAGCAACTGGGGATCCCCGTCCTTGACGAGGCTGGGTTCGAGGCCCTGCTCGCCACGGGCGAACTGCCGGCCTAGTTGGCCTCGAACTCCCAGCTGAAGGACTTCGCCTTGTCCTTCCCGTCGATGACCTTCCAGTAGGTCACCGTTGCCTTGTGGACGCCCTGTGCGAATTCCGCGATCGGGGCACCGTCCTGGGGAACGAAACTGATCGTGTAGTTGCCCGGGTCGTAGATGGCGGTCGGGGGAATGTCCACCTGTGCCCCCGGCCTCGGGGTGGCGCCGTTCGACGTCAGTTCGTCCAGTCGCGTGACGGGCAGTTCGATCCCGTCGATCATGAGGGTCGCCTCGTAACCGTCGATGAAGTCGACGAAGACCTGGCTCTGGCGAAGCACCTCGTCACCGGGGCCGGGGTTGATGTCCTCGATGGCCGCGGGCAGTTTCTGTGCCTCGCGGCCCGTGGTGCCCCCGGAGAGCCCCATGCCGATCAGCACCAATCCGACGGCGATACCCACCGAAACGATGAGATTTTGGCGATTTATGGGGCGTTTCACCCCGCCATTCTCGCCGTTTTCGGGGCTGCTCGCACCCCGATTCGGGGAACCTTGTAGGTTCTTTCGGGTCATGCGAGACCCAGCGAACATGCCCGGAACAGTCCTTGCAGGCCGGTACCTCCTCGATGCGCTCCGCTCCGAGGCGACACTTGCGAACGCCGGCGCGATGCAGTTCGACGCCACGGACCTCTCCTCGACGAACCTTGTGTCCGTCAGGATCGCCCCGCTGTCCCGCCTGGTTGACCCGCTGCTCGGTTCCACGACCTCCTCGGACGCCTTTGCCGCCTTCGAGGCCCAGTGCGAACTGGCAGAGAGCCTGAGTCACCCCTGCATCGAGACGATCTATGACCACGGAGACGCCACCCTCGATGGCGAGCGGTACGTGTTCACGGTGGCCGAACGCCTCGCCGGGGGCTCCCTGCGGGAGTTCCTCGACCGCGGCCGTCGCCTGACCCCCAGCCAGGCCCTGATCGTGGGTATCGACGTGTGCCGGGCCCTCGACGCCGCGGCCAAGCAGGGGATCGTCCACGGGGACATCCGCCCGAGCCGCCTGGTCTTCGGACTGGACCGCAGGGTCCGCCTGGTGGGCTTCGGGGCGCCCCTGCGCCCGGTGGACAGCCTGAACCTCGACCAGGCCCGGTACTCGGCCCCGGAACTGTCCGAGGGCAGCCAGCGAACCGGGTCCTCCGACATCTACGGGCTCGCGCTTGTCCTTGTCGAGGCGATGACCGGGGAGGTCCCGTTCAACGCCGACACCGTTGCCGCGGCGTTCGCCAACCGGGTCGACAAGCTCCTCCCCGTCAGCGCTGACTTCGGTGCGCTCGCACAGGTCCTCGAACGCGCCGGTCGACCGACTGCCGGTGAACGCTTCACCGCCCGCGAGCTCGGCCAGGCACTCGTCGCTGCGGCAGAGAAGCTTCCGCGCCCGACCCCCATCGACGTCGTGGGCACCGGGTTGTTCGACGAAGAGGTCGCAGCAACCGACCCGTCGAAACCCACCGTGAGACCGAGCATCGAGGACATGCCGCCGATCGAGAACACGGCGAAGAACGAACCGATCCTCATCCGCACCACCCCGAACATCGGCGAGGTCGACATCACCGCGCCGCGCGGCACCGCGCGACCGGTGGACATCCAGCCGGCGCCGCTCACCATCGGTGGCGACGAGACGGGTCCGACCGCGATCGACATCGAGCAGCTGCACAAACTCTCCGCGGAGGACCCCACGGAACCGGCTCCCCGGCCGAGGAAGCGTCGATGGGGCAGACGGTTCGCGATTGCCGCTGCCGTGGCGGTCCTCGTCGGTGGTGGCGGAACGGCCGCCTACTACACCGTTCTCAACCCGAAGAACCCCGTGCCGCAGTTGACGGGACTGTCCGAGGCAGAGGCGCGCAACCAGGTGTCGAAGTTCGGGTGGGGAATCCAGATCAAGAAGGAACGCAGCGACACGGTGCAGGCCGGTCAGGTCATCTCGACGGACCCGGTGCTCGGCGCGAACGTCGCGAAGCGCGACACCCTGACGCTCGTCATCAGCGAGGGCCCCACCCTGTCCGTCCTGACGGAGCTCACGGGGCTCACCGGTGACGCGGCAAAGGCGAAGCTGTCCGAACTCGGGCTGCAGGCATCACCCGTCGAGGTCCCAGACGAGACGGTTCCCGCCGGCACGGTCATCTCGTGGTCGGTGCCGGACCAGGCCGCGCTGAAGACCGGTGATTCCGTGGTGAAGGGAACGACGGTCGCCATCAACATCTCCACCGGTCCCGCCCTGCGCGACGTGCCGGACCTCACGAAGATGACACTCGCCGATGCGACGAAGAAACTCACCGACATGGGTCTGCTCATCGTCGAGGGCGAGAAGAAGCCGCACCCGGAGATCCCGGCGGACCAGGTCGCGTCACAGGTTCCGGCAGCGGGCGAGAAGCTGGCGAAGGGCGGCACCGTCACCGTGAACATCTCGGCCGGCCAGCAGCGGACGCTCATCCCCTCGATCTACGGCAAGGACCTCGCCACGGTGAAGGAACGCCTGGAGAAGTACGGCATGGTCGTCGGCAAGGTCACCGGCAACACCAAGCGCGGCCTGCGCGAGGCGAGCATCGACGGCAAGAAGGTCAAGAACTTCGAGCGTGTCATCGTCGGTAAGACCGTCGACCTCACCTTCCCCTAATCTCGCACCAGGCACTTGAACACCCGGGAGGGGCCATGGGGGAATTGCAGGGACGCGTCGCGATCATCACGGGCGCAGGACGAGGCATCGGACGCGAGCACGCACTTCTGTTCGCTGCAGAGGGCGCAAAGGTCGTGGTCAACGATCTCGGTGGCGCCAACGACGGCACCGGCACCGACGCGACGCCGGCGCAGGAGGTCGTGAACGAGATCAAGGCGATGGGCGGCGAGGCGATCGCCAACTACGACAACGTCGCGGACTGGGAAGGCGCCCAGCGAATGGTCAACATGGCCGTCGAGACGTTCGGCGACCTCGACATCCTCGTGAACAACGCGGGCATCCTGCGCGACCGGGTGCTCGTCAACATGACGGAAGCCGAGTGGGATGCGGTCATCCAGGTGCACCTGAAGGGCCACTTCGCTCCGTCACGCTGGGCCGCCGCTTACTGGCGCGAGCAGCACAAGGCGGGCGCCACGAAGCCGCGCAACATCGTGCACACGTCATCCACGTCCGGCCTGTTCGCCAATCCCGGGCAGTCGAACTACGGGGCGGCGAAGACGGGCATCGCCACGTTCTCGCAGATCCTCGCGAAGGAGCTCTCCCGCTACAACGTGAAGAGCAACTCGATCGCTCCCGCGGCACGCACCCGCCTCACCATGGCGACGCCCGGTCTCGGTGACCGCATCGCCGAGCCGGAGAACAAGGCCCAGTTCGACGAATGGGACCCCGCGAACATCTCACCGTTGGTGGCGTACCTGTCGTCGGCGAAGTGCGAGTTCACCGGCGAGACGTTCTTCGTGCGCGCCGGCGAGGTGACGCGCATCAAGTCGTGGGAGCGGGCAGAGACCGTCGAGCAGAACGACCGCTGGGAAGTGGCGAAACTCACAGACGCACTGAACGCAATGGCTCGTGAGGTGAACAAGTAGGGCATTACCCTCGGTAATCGCCCCATGAACCCCCGCCACAACGAAGAAGAGCTCACCCGGCACGGCCGCGAGACCATTGCCGTCGAGAACGCCGGCGTGGAGGAAGTGTCGGTCGTTCCGTGGACGATGATGTTCCCGCGCAAGGTGGCGCGGAAGATCGGGCTGACGCGCAAGTGGGCGACGCTCCTCGTGGTGCTCGCGGGCCTGTTCACCACCAGCAGCACCATCACGGTGCTGGTGGTGTCGCTCCAGACAATCGCGAACGACCTTCACTCGTCCGTGAACACCCTGAACTGGTCGATCACGGGTCCGATGCTCGCCTTCGGTGTCGTCGGCCCGGCCTACGGCAAGATCGGTGACCTGTACGGCCACAAGAGGGTCTATGTGTTCGGCCTGTTCTTCGCCGGTGTCTTCGCGGGGGCCACCGTTTTCGCCTGGAACGCCATGAGCATGGTCGTGTTCCGGTTGTTGTCCGCGGTCGCGGGATCCGCGACGGGACCGGCGGCAATGGCGTACGTCAACCGCCTGTTCGAGCCGGAGGAGCGTGTCAGGCCGATGGGCCTGTGGAGTTTCACCACGGCCGGTGCGCCGGTGCTGGGCGTCGTTCTCGGCGGGCCTCTCGTCGACTCGATCGGCTGGCGGATGATCTTCATCATCCAGACTCCGTTGCTCCTGGGCGCGTCACTCGTGGCGTGGCGCCTCCTGCCGCAGACGGCACGAATGAAGAACGTGAAGTTCGACGTGCGTGGCTCGGTCACGCTCGGTCTCGGTGCCACGTTGTTGCTCCTCGCCATCAACCGTGGGCACGCGTGGGGCTGGACCTCGCCGTTGATCGTCGGCACGGCACTGTGTGCAATCGCGTCGCTCGTGATGTTCTTCCGCATCGAGAAGGTGGCTGAGGCACCGCTCATGCCTCTCGAGTGGCTCGGCAACCGCAACCTCATGCTGCCGATGGTCATCCAGTCACTGACGAACTTCGCGTACATGGGCGGGTTCATCGTGGTCCCGCAGATGCTGGAGAACGGTCTCGGCATGACGGCGGCGCACATCGGCCTGCTCGTCATCGCGCGGCCGCTCTCCTTCAGCATCACGGCACCACTGGGCAGCTTCTTCACGATGCGCGTGGGGGAGCGCGTGTCATCGATGTTCGGGGCGTTCCTTGTGGTCATCTCGATGGTCGTCCTCGGCTCCGTGCGCGGTGGGTCGAGCGAGCTCCTCATCGTCATCGGCCTCGCTCTCTCTGGCATCGGCACCGGCATCTCCGGTCCGGCGCTCGGGGCGCTCGTGTCGAACTCGGCCCCCGAGGACCAGATCGGCGTCGCCGGCGCCATGCAGCAGTTGCTCAGCCAGATGGGCGCCGTGCTCGGTTCCACCGTGATGATCTCCCTGCACGAAATCTTCTCCGGCAGCGGTGTGGTGGAGAGCTACGCGTACGCGCTCTTTGCGGGTGCCGTCACGGCGGTCTTCGCGATCGTGCTGTCGGTGAGGTTGACGAGCACCGACCGGAGCATGGTCACCGCCTAGGCGGTGATCGCCTTGATCTCTGCCGCCACGACCTGTGCGCGGTCGTCCTGTGGCATCGACATCTGCAGGGCCATCACCTTCGTGATGTCGCCCTCGACCTTGATCTTGCCGCCCATGAACGCCTGCATGGTGGTGGCGGGGTCCTGCTCCACGAACAACTGGCGAGCGGTCTCGTAGTCGGTGGTGACGGTGACATCGGGGTTCTCGAGGGAGCCGAGATCCATGCTGAGGCCGCCGTCGGTCGTGTCGATGTGGGCGCGCACCGTGCCCTCGCCGAACGGCACCCCAACCGCGACCACGTTGATGCGGATGGTGGTGGGGATGGAGGGGATGTTGGCCTCGTGGCGCTCGCGTATGCCGCGCGCGGCGATGATCCATTCGTCGGAGAGAAAGAGGTGTGACATGAGCGGGGGTCTGTGCGTTAACAGTCTGTAAAGCACTGTGGAATCTACGCCCAAAGCGGCGAGAATCTTCCAATGCCCCGAATTCTGGTGTCCGAAGAACTCGCCGAGAGCGGCCTCGCCAAGATGCGCGCCGCCGGCCACGACGTGGACGTCCGGGTCGGCCTGTCGCCAGAGCAGCTCCGTGAGGCCATCAAGGGCGCCCACGCGCTCGTCGTCCGCTCCGCAACCGACGTCGATGATGCGCTCCTCGCCGCAGGCACCGACCTGGTGGTCGTGGGGCGCGCCGGTGTCGGTCTCGACAACGTGGACATCGAGGCGGCCACACGCCGCGGTGTGATGGTCGCGAACGCGCCGGAGTCGAACATCGTGTCGGCCGCCGAGCACACCATGGCCATGCTGCTCGCCGTCGCACGAAACGTACCCCAGGCGCACGCGGCTCTCGTGCAGGGGCGCTGGGAACGCAGCAAGTGGGAGGGCGTCGAGCTGTTCGACAAGGTCCTCGGCGTCGCCGGACTCGGCCGCATCGGCAAGCTCGTTGCCCAGCGCGCCGCTGCGTTCGGCATGCGGATCATGGCGTACGACCCGTTCGTCAGCGAGGAGCGGGCGAAGGCGATGAACATCGAGCTCGTCGACCTGGACACGCTCATCGAGAAGTCCGACTTCCTCACCATCCACCTGCCGAAGACCAAGGAGACCATCGGTCTCATCGACGCCGACGCCATGAAGCGTGCGAAGGACTCCTTGCGCATCATCAACGTCGCGCGCGGCGGGATCGTCGACGAGGCAGACCTGGCCGATGCCGTGAAGAACGGCGTGATCGCGGGGGCGGCGCTCGACGTCTTCTCGAAGGAGCCGATGACCGACTCGCCGTTGTTCGGCATCGACGGCATCGTCGTCACGCCGCACCTCGGTGCCAGCACCACCGAGGCCCAGGACCGCGCCGGCGACCACATCGCCGACCAGATCAACCTCGCGCTGGCCGGGGATTTCGTTCCCTATGCGGTGAACATCTCCGCCGCCGACGCGAACGAGACGATCAAGCCGTACCTGCCTCTTGCCGAGCGCCTTGGTTCGCTGTTCGCGTCTGCTGCGGCCGCCGACATCTCGGAGCTGGAGATCATCGCCACCGGCGAGATCGGCGCGTACGACACCAGCCTGCTGACGCTCAGCGCCATGAAGGGGTTCTTCGGCGGCCGCGTGGACGAGCAGGTCACCTACGTGAATGCCCCGCAGATTGCCGAGAAACTCGGCGTGAAGGTGAAAGAGACCAAGGTGGCGGGCGCGGGCAACAGCGACTACGTCAATCTCGTCACGCTGCGGGCCGGCACGCACAGCATCGCCGCCACTCTCGTTGGCCAGCGCCGCCAGGCACGCATCGTGCTGGTGGACGACCACATCACCGATGTGCCGCCGAGCGACCACATGCTGGTGGTGCGCAACGACGACCGGCCCGGCGTCATCGGTCTCGTCGGCACGCTTCTCGGCAACCACAACGTGAACATCGCCGACATGGACGTGGGCCGTGCGCTCACCCCCGGCACGGCACTGATGGTGATTGCCCCCACGGCCGAGGTCACCGAGGACGTGCAGAACGAACTGCGCGCCGCCCCCGGCATCATCGAGGTCATCGCCCTGCGGGGTTGACACACCCCCGAACACGGCGTGTTCGCTCGTCCCGGCACCCGTGGGTTTATCGTTTCGTCATGGCCCAGGAACGACAGCAGCGACTCATCTCCGACATGCGCGGTGTGCGCTACGGCGAGGTGCTCGGCATCTTCGCCCGCAACGACGAGCTCGAGGGCGAGGTCTACGGCACGCAGATGATCAACGACTGCCCGCAGGACCTGTGGGACAAGCTCGACGCGACCGAGATCGCGAAGGACCTCGGCGCGCTGTTCGTGAAACTGAACGGGCCCCGCTACTGGGTGCTCGACGGCCTCGGCTCGAAGACGGTCACGATCGAGCCGGTGATGCGCGAGTTCGGGGGCATCATGATGCGCCGCATCGCCACCATCCCGCTCGGCAAGGAGCCCGCCGGCGTGCCCTACATGGTGCGCAACGTGAACCGCGGCGCCGTGTTCTTCTGGGACGCCGGGAAGACCGTCTACGAACTCATCGACACGGAAGGACGCAACTTCGTGATGCAGGCCTATTGCGTGGGTGTCGACAAGACCCTGACCGAGGCGACGTTGTCCGGTCTGGGGTCACGCCTGAACCTGCCCGAGGGCTGGACATTCCGCACGCGCGTGCTGGACGAGGAACTCGTCATCGACACCTCCGACCATCTGGCGACGGTCGTGCAGGACGAACTCGAGAACACCTACACGCTCCCGTACTGAGTTGTCGCTGATTGCTGCGGGTTCAGCAGCAGCAGCAATCGCAGACGTCGCAGCCGCAGCCCACGCTCGCCAGGATCGGCGCGATGCTCGCCGACACCAGGATCCTGTTCTTTCCTGCCGTGGCCGCACGGGCGAACTCGCTGCGGTGCCGGAGGTGACGCTTGCGGGCCGACGGGGCCTTGCCGTTGTTGGCCACGGTCTCACGGGCGAAATTCGCGGTTTGCTCGATGACGGAACCAAGAAGGAGGCTGTGCCCGAGGTCGAGGTCTGACAGAGCCTGGCGGGAGGTCACCGTGGTCTCGTTCACGACCTCGAGCATCTTGTTCGCACTCTGTTCGTCCGTCATCCCGTCGAACATGTTGAGCATCCCGTTGCGGGCGTCCTTCTGCCTGTCCTGGTACGAATCGAGATGAATGGCGAGCTTTCCGATGGAAGCCCCCAGTTTCATCGCGTGGGGTGCGACCTCAGGTCGTTCGGCAACGGCGGCGGCCCACGAAAAGACCATGCCGTACGCGGCCTCGATCGATGACACGACTGCTGCATGGTCACCCCGCCGGGATGCATCGGTTTCCGCGCTGATCAGGGCCTGCAGTGCGTCGGTGTCAAGCAGCCCGACAAGCGGGTGACCGGCGACCGACTGCTGTGCCCGCGCCAGGATCGACGTGATGAACGGCATGCGCGTGTACGACTTGTCGCCGTCAGCCATGTCGTCGGCAACCTTTGTCGAGGCGAGGAGAAGGCTGACGAAGGCACCGACCTGGGAGGCATTCGAGCCCGATGTGGTCACCGTGGCCTGACGGAAGCCGCGCAGTGCGCACCTGCCGGCGATCGTGGAGTCGCTGTCGTTGCCCGAGAGTGAATCGACGAACGCCGCAAGGAAGACCGCGTCGGTGTTCAACGTTGCCCGGTACGCGGTGCTGGAGAGGTCCCCGATGGCCAGGCACGCGCCGCACATATACTTCATCCATTCGTCGGCCAGTTCGGGCTGGTGGACGCGGCAAGGTTTCCTCATGAGACCAAACATTTGCGAATTCCCCTGTCGGTGGTGTGAAGACTCATGATAATCAACCCGCGGACCGCACCCGTGAAGCGCAGGTCCGGGCATCCCGCCAGACTGGCCCGCGAACGCGGGTACGGCCTCCGGAAGGTCTCGGCCGTGAGAGTGCGCACGATGCTCGGACTTCATCACTCAAGCGGCGATGTCGTGCTCGGCCTGTTGGTCGTGCCTCGTCGGTTCCGTCGGCTGGTTCTCGGGTCGTCGGGCCAATCCGGGGATGTCGTGTTGGTGATGGACCTGTTGACGTCGCCAATGTCTGACCCGCTCCGAACGGCTTCTGCTCTCCTGGCCGTCCATCGCGAGATGTCCCGGGCGGGAACGACACTGGTGTTCACGGTCGCAAGCGGACATGACCGCCTGGAGAACTTTTACCGCACCCTCGGCGCCCGGCGGGTCGCTCGTAGCCGAATCTCGGGAAACAGCAAGTGGATTATCCGGGACGGTCGTGAGAATCCCGCGAGCTTGGTCGGCAGCGGCTAGCGCGCGGCGTTGAGTGCGTCGCGCGTGTCGCGGGCCACCCTTGCGGCACCACCGACATGGTTGTCGGGGTCCGCATAGAGGATCGCGCGGGACGAGTTGACGATGAGCCCGGCGCGCCCCGAATCCGCACCGTTGTTGACCACCTCGGCAGGGTCGCCACCCTGGGCTCCGACACCGGGCACCAGCAACGGCATGTCTCCGACGATCGCGCGCACCTCGGCGAGCTCGGCGGGGTAGGTGGCGCCCACAACGAGGGCCACCTCGCCGCGCTTCGACCATTCATCGACAGCGCGCCGTGCCACGTGCTTGTACAGGGGCTCGCCGTCGATCATTCGCGACTGGAACTCGCCACTACCCGGATTCGAGGTGCGGCAGAGGACCACGATGCCCTTGCCGTCGAACTCCTGGTAGGGCGCCAGTGTGTCGCCGCCCATGTAGGGGTTCACGGTCACCGCGTGTGCGCCGTACCTGTCGAAGGCTTCGCGCGCGTACATCCTGGCCGTGTCGCCGATGTCGCCGCGTTTCGCATCGAGGATGATCGGCACGGTGGGGTGGTGCGAGCGGATGTGCTCGCACACGGCCTCCAGTTGCTGTTCCGCGCCGGCTGCCGCGAAGTAGGCGATCTGCGGCTTGAAGGCACAGGCAAACTCTGCCGTGGCGTCGACAATGTCCACGCAGAACTTGGCAATCGACGCGGGCTGGTTGCGCACCGCCGCGGGCAGCCTGTCCGGGTCGGGGTCGAGACCCACGCACAGGAGCGAGTTCGCGTCGCGCCAGCGGTCCTGCAGCAACGAGTTGAAACTCAACGTGCAGTCACTCTTCGATCGTGATGGCTGCGGTGGGGCACATGTCCGCAGCCTGCTGGGCGAGGGCAGCGTTCGGTCCCTCGGGGTTCTCCTGGAGGACGTAGAGGTAGCCGTCGCTGCGGACCTCGAAGACCTCGGGTGCGATCTGGGTGCACGCCCCCGTCGACGCACACACGTCGAAGTTCACGACCACCTTCATGTCGGCTCCTTTCGCCTTTCCCGAACTTAGTGGAGGTCAGTTGGCGGACTGGCGTTCGTAGGCGCTGAGGACGGCGCGCAGCGATGCGGTGGTGGTGTTCGGGTCGGTCCCGACACCCCAGAGCACGTTGCCGCTCGAGTCCTTCGTCTCCACGTACGCGACGGCGGTCGCCTCGGAGCCCTGGCTCATGGCGTGCTCGCTGTAGTCGAGGACGTCGATGTCGGCACCGAGACCCGTCCGCAGGGCGTGGACGAACGCGTCGATCGGGCCGTTGCCGTCACCGACAATCGTCCTGTGCTCACCGTTCACCTCGAGCTGGGCGGTGATCGTCGTCGAACCGCTCTTCGAGTCGCTGCGCAGCTCGTGGCTCGTCAACGAGATCGTCGGTTCGGCGGGCAGGTACTCGGTGCGGAACGAATCCCAGATCACGAGCGCGCTCACTTCCGTTCCGGTCTCCTCCGTGACGCCCTGGATGACCTGGCTGAACTCGATCTGGAGCCGACGTGGCAGGTCGAAGCCGTGCTCCTCCTTCATCACGTACGCGACACCGCCCTTGCCGGACTGGCTGTTGACACGGATGACCTTCTCGTATGTTCGGCCGACGTGCTTCGGGTCGATCGGAAGGTACGGCACGCCCCACTTGTCGTAGTTCTTGCCGAGTTTCTCGAAACCCTTCTTGATGGCGTCCTGGTGGCTGCCCGAGAAGGACGTGTACACGAGGTCGCCGACGTAGGGGTGGCGCTCGGGCACGGGCAGGCGGTTGCAGTACTCGGCGACACGGCGCAGGGCGTCGATGTCGCTGATGTCGAGCTCCGGGTCGACGCCGTTCATGAACATGTTCATCGCCACGTTGATGATGTCGAGGTTGCCGGTGCGCTCGCCGTTCCCGAAGAGCGTTCCCTCCACGCGGTCGGCGCCTGCCATGATGCCGAACTCCGCCGCCGCCGTCCCGGTGCCGCGGTCGTTGTGCGGGTGCAGGGAGATGATGACGCTCTCGCGGTCCTTGATCGTGCGGCAGAACCACTCGATGACGTCGCCGTACACGTTCGCCGTGTAGCTCTCGACCGTCGCCGGAAGGTTCAGGATGAGGCGGTTCGACGAAGTGGGCTTCAGCACGTCCATGACCGCCTCGCACACCTCGACGGCGTAGTCGGGTTCGGTGAGCGTGAAGGACTCGGGGGAGTACTCATAGCGCACGTTCGTGCCGGGAAGCATCGACTCGTACCCCAGGCACAACTTGGCGGCCTCCACCGCGATGTTCTTGATGCCCTCCTTGTCGAGGCCGAAGACGACCTCGCGCTGCAGGGGATTGGTGGAGTTGTAGAAGTGCACGATCACGTTCTTCGCCCCGCGCAGGCACTCGTACGTGCGCTCGATCAGTTCCGGACGGCACTGCACCAGCACCTGGATGGTTACGTCGTCGGGGATCAGGTCCTCCTCGATGATCTGGCGGACGAAATCGAAATCAGGCTGGCTGGCCGAGGGGAACCCCACCTCGATCTCCTTGAATCCCATCTTCACGAGCGCCTTGAACATGCGCATCTTGCGCTCGGGGTCCATCGGTTCGATGAGAGCCTGGTTGCCGTCGCGCAGGTCGACGCTGCACCACAGGGGGGCCTTCGTGATGGTCTTGTTCGGCCAGGTGCGGTCGGCAAGGACGAGCGGGATCCACGGCGAGTACTTCTCGAAAGGCATCTTCTTCGGGGTCACGTTCTGCGGAGGCATGTTGTTCGTTCCTTGGTGTGGTGTGGGGTGATTCGGACAAAGAAAAAACCCCCTGCCTTGGCAGAGGGTTTCGACAGCAGCGATATACGGCTGCTGCCGCTAACTAAGAAGAAGCAGGGTCTTCGAGGTCTTCATCGCCTGTCA
>Ga0075470_10000076_pt1:32500-34394 | contig 34394 bp, 28 predicted proteins | sample DEB19_08_DNA_4_FD_71482 | JGI IMG/M metagenome (GOLD analysis project Ga0075470, IMG submission 71482) | Aqueous microbial communities from the Delaware River and Bay under freshwater to marine salinity gradient to study organic matter... | ecosystem: Environmental > Aquatic >... | reverse complement strand
CAACTCATTAGACCATTCGTGCAGGTCGGAACTTACCCGACAAGGAATTTCGCTACCTTAGGACCGTTATAGTTACGGCCGCCGTTTACTGGGGCTTCAGTCAGGAGCTTTGACTTGCGTCGAACACCCTTCCTTAACCTTCCAGCACCGGGCAGGTATCAGGCTCTATACGTCATCTTTCGATTTTGCAGGGCCCTGTGTTTTTGCTAAACAGTTGGTTGGACCATTTTACTGAGACCACCCAGAAGGTGGTACGCTTTATCCCGAAGTTACAGCGTCAATTTGCCTAGTTCCTTCTCCACGGCTCACCCGAGCGCCTTAGAATATTCATCTCGTCTACCTGTGTCGGTTTGCGGTACGGGCCGCTGTAGCCTAACCTTAGAGGTTTTTCTCGGCATCTTTTAGGTCTCTCCCATTGGCCGAAGCCGCAGTGTACTTTCGCATTTTGCCACATCTTACGGATTTACCTGTAAAACGTATAGCTACATGCTTAAACGGGATATTCCGTGATCCCCGTGAGACTTTCAATAATGCGTCACCCCATCGAAACTACAGTGGGTGCTGGAATATTAACCAGCTTTCCATCAGTTACCCCTTTCGGGTTTACCTAAGGACCCGACTAACCCTGATCCGATTAACGTTGATCAGGAACCCTTAGACTTACGGCGATAAGGTTTTTCACCTTATTTATCGTTACTTATACCTACATTTTCTTTTCTGAACGCTCCAGCATGCGTCGCCACACACCTTCGCAGCGGATCAGAATGCTCCCCTACCGATCTTACGATCATAGAACTTCGGTTCGTAGTTTGATGCCCGATCATTTTCCGTGCAGGGCCTCTCGACCAGTGAGCTGTTACGCACTCTTTAAATGAATGGCTGCTTCCAAGCCAACATCCTGGCTGTTATAGAAGCCCCACCTCGTTTGATCAACTTAACTACGTATTAGGGACCTTAGTTGCTATTCTGGGTTATTTCCCTCTCGGCCACGGATCTTAGCACCCGCAGCCTCACTCCCGGAGATATTTACTAGCATTCGGAGTTTGTCAGGGTTTGGTAGGCGGTGAAGCCCCCTAGCCCAATCAGTAGCTCTACCTCTAGTAAACTTCTATATCCGAGGCTGTTCCTAAAAACATTTCGGGGAGAACGAGCTATCTCTCAGTTTGATTGGCCTTTCACCCCTATCCACAGGTCATCCCATAACTTTTCAACGTTAATGAGTTCGGTCCTCCATTCTGTGTTACCAGAACTTCAACCTGCCCATGGATAGATCACAAAGTTTCGCGTCTACCCCCACTGACTAGTCGCCCTATTTGGACTCGCTTTCGCTACGGCTCCGTTATTTAAAACTTAACCTTGCCAGTGAGGAGTAACTCGTAGGTTCATTATGCAAAAGGCACGCCGTCACGCTTGCGCGCTCCGACCGCTTGTAGGCACACGGTTTCAGGTACTATTTCACTCCCCTGTTTGGGGTGCTTTTCACCTTTCCCTTACGGTACTGGTTCACTATCGGTCTTTGAGGAGTATTTAGCCTTACCGGATGGTGCCGGCAGATTCAGGCAGGATTTCTCCGGTCCCGCCTTACTCAGGATACTGCTCGTCCCCGTTAATTTGTGCTTACAGGACTATCACCTGCTATGGTTCAACTTTCCAGAAGATTCAGCTTGATAACGGTTTCTAAATGCAGTCCTACAACCTCGAAACAGCACGCTGCTTCGATTTAGGCTGTTCCCTTTTCGCTCGCCACTACTCGGGGAATCACGATTGTTTTCTTTTCCTCCTGGTACTTAGATGTTTCAGTTCCCAGGGTTGGCTCTCTTTCGAGTACTGTGCCTTCAGCACAGTGGGTTGTCCCATTCGGAAATCTACGGATATAATGCTTGTGTGCAGCTCC
>Ga0075470_10000076_pt1:0-30000 | contig 34394 bp, 28 predicted proteins | sample DEB19_08_DNA_4_FD_71482 | JGI IMG/M metagenome (GOLD analysis project Ga0075470, IMG submission 71482) | Aqueous microbial communities from the Delaware River and Bay under freshwater to marine salinity gradient to study organic matter... | ecosystem: Environmental > Aquatic > Marine >... | reverse complement strand
GTTGGATATAAGACATCTTCCAAAAACAACCCATGCGCAGGTGCTGAAAAATCAGCCATGGTATTGTCTCTCGCTTCCAATATTTGTTTTACATCTGATATCTCCAGTTTTCCTCTCCCAACCTTTATCATTGTACCTACCAATGCCCTCACCATTCCTCGCAAGAACCTGTTACCAGTTACCCTAAATACAACCTCCTCACCTTCTTGCCTCCAAACAGCATGAACGATTGTACAATCATTGGTAAAAACTTGCGTATGCTTCTTTGAAAAGCTGGTAAAGTCATGCTTACCAATAAAAAGATCTGCAGCAGCATTCATCATCTCTAAATCCAATGGATAAGGATAATACCATGAAAAATCTTCAAGGAATGGATTCTTGCGGTGATAAATATGATACGAATAACTTCGCTCCATGGCTGCAAACCTGGAATGCACATCATCTGGTACCTTGAAAATTCCTTCAACCGCTATTCCACCAGATAAAATTGCATTTAAATTGTAAGCAGACTCTTCCACATGCTCCAAATCGGTCTTGAAATGAAAATAATTGCACTTGGCGTGTACCCCAGCATCAGTTCGAGACGACCCTGTTAATTGAATGGGTTGCTTAAAAAAAATTTCCATTGCCTTTTCAACCTCGCCTTGGACAGTAATGGCATTGTCCTGGATTTGAAAACCAGCAAAATTTTTTCCATTGTATCTAACACGAAGAAAGTATGTTGGCATTTGAAGAAATTAATTCTTGAACTGATATGCCACGACATTGTTTTTCCAAAATGTTGGAACATATAACACTTTGCTCTTCTGGTCAAACCCAATATCAGCAGAATTGATGCCTTCAGACTTTGTATCCAACAAAATGGATTTTTGTCCATTCACATTTACCATCCACACTACTCCACTCCAACATGAAATCAAAAAGTTCTTATCATCAATTTGTTCAATTCCATCAGTATCAGTTGTCATTCCATCTGCTATTAATATTTTTTCTTTGCCCTTCCCCAACTTATAAAATGAACCAGCGTCCACAAAATGCAACGTATGGTCAGTAAAGTAAAGTCCATTAGGTGCATTCAATCCCTCTAAATAAATATTTACATCTCCTTTATACAATCCGATGTAAAATATTTTTTTGGACTTGGTATCTGAAACAAAAATATTTCCCAATTTATCAGTTGTAATGTCATTTAGTCCCTGTGCACCTTCCACATATACTTTCTTAATGATCTTTCCCTTGAAAACATCAATGATCACAACAGAATCCACATCTGCTACCATTAAAAAATCTCTGTACAATGCCATGCCCTTTGGTGCGTGAAGTCCTGTCACCCATTGAGCATTCAATATTTTTCCATTCAATGTCAACAGGGCAATTGAACCTTTCCCGTCTTTGTCCCAAGGGCCCTTCCCATCAATATTCGAAACAAATATTTTCTGGTTTTTTTCATCCAACAAAACTGATTCGGGAACTTTCAAAGTAGAATCAGTTGCCCAAATTTTCTCCAGATGCTGTGCATGCAAACGAATTGAAAAAATCAAAATCATTGCAACGAATACAAACTGTTTCATAATCACTGTTTAATTATAACGTTCAACATCAAACGCTTGGATATCCATGCTTGTTTTTTTACCAGAAACAATTTCCTCAACCAACTTTCCAGTAGCTGCCGCCAATGACAACCCCAGCATGGCATGTCCTCCTGCAAGCACCAAATTGTTGTATTTAGAATTTCTGCCTAAATAGGGCAATCCATCTGGACTCAACGGTCTCCATCCCCACCAAATTTTATCAGCAGCAGGAAATTCTACTGGCAAATTTGGATAATAATTTTTTGCAGCTTTGAAAATCGCCTGTGCTCTTTTCATCAACATCGGGGATTGCAATCCGCTTATTTCCATGGTGCCTCCCATCCGAAGGTCTGATCCCATGGGAGTCATGGCAACTCGGTCATCAACCAGAATTGCAGGATGATGAAGATTTTTTTGAACTTTCTCAAATGTCATACTGTAACCCTTGCCTGCTTGAAGCAAAAGATCTATCCCCAAATGTTTTGATACAACTGGAAGCCATGATCCTGTTGCGAGAATAATTTCATCGGCGGTAAAATCACCTTTATCGGTGATCACTTTGGTAACCTTTCTTGCTTCTTTTTCGAAACCTTCAATGGTTGTATTTAATTGAAATGAAACTCCGTTGGATTCAAGATGATTATAAATCGTTTTCATCAAATCACCTGGATGCAAATGGCAATCGATGGGATACAAAACACCTCCTTGAACATTCACTTCAACTTCCGGCTCCATTTCCTGCACTCCTTTGGCATCAAAAACTTTTGTTTCAATGCCTAATGCTGCGGCTTCTTTAGCTAATTCAATTTCATGTTTTTCTGTAACGGCACTTTTATACAACATAAAACAACCTACTTCCTCCATGCGAAAGTGATTGCCCAAATCATTTCTAATTTCAGAAGTCAATGTTCTGCTTAAGTGTAAAATTTCATTGAGTGGTGGAATGTTTTTTTCCATGGTAGATCTTGAAGATCTTCTCCAGAAAGTCAAACCCCATTTTATAAGATCCAGATCCAGTCTTGGTTTTATGTAAAAAGGTGAACTAGCACTCAACATCCACTTCAATCCTTTTGCAACAATGCCCGGTGAAGCAAGGGGAATAAAATGACTGGGAGAAATATATCCTGCATTACCAAATGATGTTCCATGTTTAATATCACCTCGTTCAATCACTGTAACCTCATGTCCTGCCTTATGAAGATAATATGCAGTACAAAGTCCAATTACACCACCACCTGCTACAATAACTTTGCTCATTTGCTTTTTTTCAAAGATAAGATTATCGATAATTTATCTTGACATCTTCTATGGTTGAAGGTAACCAAACTTGCATAGGATTGCTTCCTCTGTTGCACCATGTATAGTAAGGAATCGCTCTGATGATTTTATCTTCGGTATTTATCTTATTTAAAGCTGTGTCAATTTTTACCACTGGAAGTTCAGCAACCAGACTAACTACTTTTTCATCCAATACTTGATAATCCTGTTCTTTCCAATTTGATTGAATTGGTGCAACCAGGTTCCATACATCTCCATCATTGTCTGCACCTTCAATACAATATATGATCGGTCCGCGTTGCAATGCATATCTCGACTTATCTTGCTTTACTTCTGATCTTGCGATCACTTTATTTGTTTTCATTTGCAATTGATATTCGATCACATCTCCATCCTTCCATTCTCGATTGATCCATGCATATCCCTGGTTTTCTTCAAATGTATAAAGCTGTCCGTTTATTTTTATTACTGGACTTGTATTTTCGGCATTCATGAATGTATACATATCACCAGGCACTGCTTTATTAGATGCCCAGCCAGGTATGCGTAAGGCAATCGCTGCATTTTCTTTTTTAGGGATATGTACTGTTAATTTTATTAGTCCACTCCATGGATAATTTGTTTCTTGTTGTATTTGGATGATGTTTTTTTTCAATTGAAAATTTGTTTGACTGGAAGCAAAGAGATTGACATAAATATCATTCTCTTTTTGACCATAGACATAACTTCCCAGGGATGCAATCAAACGAGCAATGTTGGATGGACAACAAGCGGTACCAAACCATTCACGCCTGCTGTGGGTGCCCAAAGAAGCAAGAGGATTGCCATAAAAAAATCGATCACCTGATAAAGACAAGCCATCCAACGCACCATTATATAAACTTTTCTCCAGGACATCCATGTACTCGGCATTTCCTGTCAACATGTTCATGCGTTGATTCCAGAAAACCATACCCACTGATGCACAAGTTTCGCAATAAGCTTTTTCATTAGGTAAATCATAATCAATCGTAAATCCTTCGTTGCTGCCTGTAGATCCAATGCCTCCGGTGATATACATGTTTCGGTAGACCACATCTTCCCATACCCTCCTCATGGCTTTGAGATAATCTTGATCCCCAGTGTGGGCGGCCACATCAGCAGCACCAGTATAGAGATACATGGCACGAACTGCATGCCCTGTGATTTCTGATTGTTCTTTTACTGGCACCAGGTCTTGTGTATACCCAGTATCTTTCCATTCGGTCCAAGTATATCCCTTTGCTAATTTTTTACCTCTCTCAGCAATCAACCAATCTGCAAGCCTTAGATATTTTTCATTTTTAGTAGTGCGATATAATTTCACCAATGCCAATTCCAGTTCCTGATGACCTGTTACCCAATCTTTTTTACCAGGACCAAATGTCTGATCGAAATGATCAGCCCATTTTATTGCAACATCCAGAAATTTTCTTTTACCCGTAGCATCATAGTATGCAACTGCTGCCTCAATCATGTGTCCGCCACAATAATCCTCATGCATGCTCATATCTTGCCATCTGTTTTCGAGTCCGGTCAGTATGTAATATGTATTTAAGTACCCATCGGGTTGTTGCGCAGCTGCAATTTTATCAATCCATTCATCAGCCTTCTTTTCTAACGTTTTACTACCTGTATTTTTTATGGAATAAGCCATTGCTTCTATGGCTTTGAATACATCAGAGTCATCAAAATAAATTCCTTCATGTTTTTCACCCTTGTTTCTTGCCACTTTTTCAAAATTTCTAATTCTACCAGTCTTGAATTCTGTTTGAAAAATACACGCATCTAAGGTTTTGGTTGCTACTTTGTCAATTTTAGGTTTCCAAAATGCATCGGTGATAACGACATTAGAAAAATTTACAATATTGATTTTCACATGTTCATTCTGGCCAAATAAAAATGCCTGAAGGAAGAAGCTTAAAAGTAGGAATGCAAAGTATTTATTCACCATGATGACTTACAATTGAATGACAAGCGGTTTCATTGAATTAATCTTCCAGGATTTACTTTGATACTTTATAATTTTATTTGTTTTTATTGAAGGAGTAATTTTTGCGGATGTCAGTTTTCCATCTTTCCATGTGATATCAACAGTAAATCCTCCCCTTGCCTTCAACCCCTTCACAGAGCCTGATTTCCATTCAGCTGGCAATGCCGGCAGTAAAACAATTTCACCATCTTGACTCTGCATGAGCATTTCAGCGATGCCTGAAGTAGCTCCAAAATTTCCATCAATTTGAAATGGAGGATGTGCATCAAATAAATTCGGATAGGTTCCCCCACCTGCCATTTTGATTTCGGACTGATCAGCAGGATAATATGTCATGATTTTTTTTATAGCATCATACGCAAGTTCCCCATTGTGAAGTCTTGCCCATAAATTAATTTTCCAGGCGATGGACCATCCAGTACCATTGTTTGTTCTCAGCTCCAATGAACGTCTCACTGCTTCAGATAAAACAGGATTATTTTTCATACTGATGCTGTTACCTGGGAACAATGCAAATAAATGTGAAACATGACGGTGCTTTGGATCTTGATCATCCCAATCATAGTACCATTCCTGCAAATTACCTTTCTTACCTACTTGGTAAGGATACAGTTGTTCAGTTGTTTCAACCAATAGTTTTGAAAACTCCCGATCTGTTTTTAAGATTCGTGATGCAGTGATCACTTGTTGAAATATTTCACGTATCATGGCTAGATCAGCAGTTCCTCCAAATAACACACTTCCTTTGAACCCTTTGTCATTGATGAACATATTTTCGGGAGAAGTTGATGGTGCTGTAACAAGCTTACCTTTTTTATCACTCACCAAGAACTCAAGACAAAATCTAGCAGCTTCTTTCATGATGGGATACGCATGCTTTTTTAGAAAGGCTGTATCATTTGTAAATAAGAAATGTTCCCACAAATGTGTACTCAACCAAGTTCCTCCCATCGTCCAGTTTGCCCAAACAGGATCTCCTTTCCCAAAATCACCAACTGGATTTGACATGGCCCATATATCAGTGTTGTGATGTGCTACCCATCCATCCAAACCATAAAAACTCTTAGCTGTTTTTTTCCCGTTTTCAGAAAGTTGTTTTAAAAATGTCAGCAGAGGAAGATGAAATTCAGACAAGTTGGTACTCTCAACCGCCCAATAATTCATTTCAGTATTGATATTGATTGTATAGTTACTACTCCATGGCGGTCTTACCTGCTCATTCCAAATTCCCTGCAGATTTAGTGGAGCACCATTTGTACGAGAACCACTTACCATTAAATATCTCCCGAACTGAAAATAAAGCGAGATCAATCCATTGTCCATTTCACCATTTGCAAATCGCTTTAATCGTTGATCAATTGGCATTGACACATAAGGTGAAGAACCCAGATCCAGCTCTACCCTTTTCATGTATTTACTGAAATCAGTTCTATGTCTGTTTAAAATAGTTGCGAAATCTTTTGTGTCTAATCTATTCAAAAAACTAAAAGCGAGTTTTTTTTCGTCTTTGCCATTGGTTGCAGGATTGTTCAAAGAACCGTTGAAGCTCGTTGCAAGGGAAACAGCCAACAAAACATTGGATGCATTTTTTACAAGCAAGGAACTATCATCTATTGTTGAACTACCATCATTTGAAATAATTTTCATCAATCCACAAAAACGCATTGATTTGGTTGTATCATATTCAAGTGCATTTGCCATTTTTCCTCTATAATTAGGCTCTGCATGAGAAGGAGCATTCCCATATAAAGCAATCATGTTTTTTGAAGGTACGGTATGTGATTTTAACAGACTGTTCATGTTCACAGAAAAATTCAACTTGTTCTTTCCACTTGCAGTGAGTCGTATAAAGAGCAATTGATCAGGATGAGAAACAAAAACTTCTCTTGAATATTTTGTTTGATCAGCTTCGAATTGAACTTTGGCAACGCCATTTTCTATGTCTAGTTCACGACTATACTTGCTTACATTATTAATATCAAATCGCATGAATAAGTTTCCGAAAGGTGCATATGAATCTGAAAAATAGCCCTGTACAAACCTTATTAGACTGTCAGCTTTTTTATACTCCTCATTGGACAAAGCCTGTCGAATCTGAGGAATGAATTTTGCTGCTTCAGGATTCATATCTGGGTTCTTTGGGTATCCACCCCATAATGTTATTTCATTCAGTGATATTTTTTCAATGTTTGGATTCCCATAAAACATTGCTCCAATTCTTCCATTTCCCAACGGGAAAGCTTCTTCAAAAAAAGCTGCAGGTTTGTCGAACCAGATTGTTTTTTCCTGTTGAGCATGGCTTGCAAGTACTGTGGTCAAAAAAATGATTGAGAGAATTTTTTTCATACGTATGAATTAGATTACCTGAAATCCATGTGCAAAGGGATCATCAGAGGGGTTGATAGAAATAATATTATAACCAGTTATTTTGGCCCACCCTTCAATAGAAGGACGAATTGCGGGCTTCCCAAATAAAATAGACTCCTCCTCTATCCTTCCAATGAATTTACTTCCAATAATGCTTTCGTGAATAAACTCAACACCAGACTTTAGTTTACCCTTTGTATACCATTGTGCCATACGTGCACTTGTTCCTGTTCCACATGGGGATCGATCAATTGCTTTGTCTCCATAAAAAACTGCATTGCGAGCTGTCGAGCTTTTTTCAATCACAGCACCACACCATAATATATGTGAACATGAATGAATGGTTGGATCTTGAGGATGCACAAATGAATATCTCTGATTGATATTTTTTCTTAGCGTCCGTGCCATACTCACCAACTGATCTGCTGTGTAGTTTTCCAGTCCACTAAAATTTTTCTGCACATCAACAATTGCATAAAAATTTCCTCCGTATGCAACATCAACGTGAATGGTTCCTAGGCCAGGACATTCTACTTCTAAATTTTCCTGGTCCAAATATGCTTGTACGTTTTTCAATTTTACAGACGTGACTTTTCGATCGACCTGTTTATATTCTATTTCTATCAATCCAGCAGGGGCTTCCATTCTAATAAACCCTGGCCTCTTTGGTACCACAATGCCAGATTCAACTGCAGCTGTGATGGTTCCAATGGTACCGTGTCCGCACATCGGAAGACATCCACTGGTTTCAATAAACAAAACCGCAAAATCATTGCTGGGATCATGAGGAGGATACAATATACTTCCACTCATCATATCATGTCCGCGAGGCTCGAACATCAATCCTTTTCTAATCCAGTCATATTCTTTTAGAAAATGCTGTCTTTTTTCGCTCATATTTTTTCCTTCCAATGCTGGTCCACCTGAAACAACCAGTCTAACTGGATTACCACAAGTATGTGCATCAATGCAATAAAAAATATCTCCTGTTAACTGATGTTTGCTTTCAGAAAATGGAAGTGTGAGAGAGGGGGTTGACATATAAATACAATTTAATCAAAAAAGTACGAAATTAGGATCTCAAAATGCACACATGGAAACATATGGGAAGGTATTGATGTATGCGATTCCTGTTTTTCTTTTATTGGTTGTTTTTGAAAAATGGTATGGATGGAAAAAAGGAAAGGATACGGTTCTGGTAATGGATATGATTTCCTCACTGATGTCTGGTATTACCAATGTGACCAAAGATGTTCTAGGACTGAGCGTTGCCATCATCAGTTATGGATGGCTGGTGAAGCATCTTGCCATCATGCATATTGAAAACAATCTTGCAGTTATTTTCATCAGCTTTATAGCATTGGATTTCTCTGGATATTGGATCCACCGGATTCAGCATACCACGAATATATTTTGGAATGCACATATCATTCACCACAGTTCAGAGGAGTTTAACTTAGCCTGCGCATTGAGACAAAGCATCTCTGTTTTTTTTAAAATATTTACTTTCTTTTTGTTGCCAGCTGCAGTGTTGGGTGTGCCAGGTGAAGTGATTGCAGTTGTTGCCCCATTGCATTTGTTTATGCAATTCTGGTATCATACGCAGCATATTGACAGAATGGGAATTCTTGAAAAAATAATTGTTACTCCCTCGCATCATCGTGTACACCACGCAATCAATCCGGAATATATAGATAAGAACTATTCACAGATTTTTATTTTTTGGGATATGCTGTTTGGGACGTTTCAAGAAGAAAAAAAAGAAATCGTGCCAGTATACGGCATTACAAGACCTGCTTCCACCTGGAATCCCATAAAAATTAATTTTCAGCACCTATGGCTTTTAATGAAGGATGCATGGCATACAAATCAATGGAAAGACAAATTGAAAATTTGGTTTATGCCAACAGGATGGAGACCAGCGGATGTGGAAGAAAAATTTCCCATTTATAAAATCAGCGATGTATATCACTTCAATAAATTTAATCCAATACATAGCAAGGCACTGGAGATATGGGCTGTTTTTCAGCTGTTGCTGATGCTTCCTTATCTATTTTATTTATTTGGCAATATCGCTTCAATCGGAAGTCCGGGGATATTTTATTACGGATTGTTTATTTTTCTAAGCGTTTATTCATTGACTGAATTGATGGATGGAAACAAGTATGCAATTATTTGGGAGATCATCAAAACGACCTATGTTATTTGGTTGATCTTTGATCAACAGGGATGGTTCGGTGCAGAGAAATTTTCAACCCTAATTCCTGCCATCATTGTTTCCATTCAATTGCTTGGAATTGCTGCAGCGTTTTACTTTACAAAAAACAAGTTAAACCCGACATTGAATTAAAGGGCATCTCTGGTAAGTTGATCATTTACAGTTCTCCATATTTTCAATGGATTGTTGTTTTTCAATTCATCTGGAAGAAGTGAATCACTGAAATTCTGATATGAAATTGGTCTTGCAAATCGTTTGATTGCATCTGCTCCAACTGAAGAGAATCTTGGATCAGTTGTTGCAGGAAAAGGACCACCATGTTGCATCGCCAAGCAGACTTCAACACCTGTTGGAACGCCATTTAAGATTAGCCTTCCACATTTTGAGGCGATCAATTCAATCAGGGCTTTGTTATTCTTAAGTTCGTTTTCTGTGGCGATAAGTGTTGATGTAAGTTGACCTTTGAGTGATGCCGCAACAGATTGCATTTCACTGATGTCTTTACATGAAACTACAAGTGAAAATGGTCCAAACACTTCTTCACTTAATGTTGGGTTTGATAAAAAATGTTTTGCCTCAACTTCTGCCACCATTGGTTTTCCGCTGACGGTATCTTGTACATCATTCGCAGCGTTTACAAGTTTTACATTTTGTTGATCAATCGCATTCTGTGATTTCTCCTTGTATGCCTTTGCAATTCCGGAATGCAACATTTTACCAACTGCAATGGAAGAAATTTTTTCTCCCAGCAGACGAGTGAATTCAGCAAGTTCTTTTCCTTCAATTCCAACAATGATTCCAGGATTTGTACAAAACTGCCCAACGCCTAGCGTGATAGATTCTGCATATTGTTGTGCGAAGGCTTCGAAACCTTCTTTTAATTTTTCTGGGAAAAAGTATACAGGATTCACGCTGCCCATCTCTGCAAATACAGGAATGGGTTCTTGACGTTGATTAGCCCAATTAAATAATGCCATACCACCTTGAAAAGAGCCTGTAAATCCGACTGCTTTTGTAAGAGGATGTTTAACAAGTGCTTCTCCCACTTGGTTGGACGCACCATGTAGATGAATAAATATATGCTCATCCATACCCAACTTTTGCAATGCATTCTTTATTGCATTTGCCACCATATTGGAAGTTTGGGGATGTGCAGGATGTGCTTTTACGACTACCGTGCAACCAGCTGCCAGGGCAGATGCGGTATCACCCCCTGCAGTTGAATAAGCAAATGGAAAATTGCTTGAACCAAAAACAACAACTGGACCTAAAGGAAATTTTGTTTTTCTAATATCTGGTTTGGGTGGAACCCTTTGTGCATCAGCGGTATTAATACTTAGTTCCATCCATTCGCCTCTTTCACATGCATCTGCATAACTGTTGAGCTGAAACATGGTTCTGGCACGCTCACTTTTCAATCTCGGTTCAGTAAGATTGGTTTCTTTCATGGCAAGTTGTATTACATCATCACCAAGAGTTTCCAATTCAACTGCAATCGCTCGCATGAGTGAGGCACGCACTCTTAATCCAGATTGTGCATATTTTATAAATGCATTGTTTGAATCAACAAGTGCCTTATCAACCTCTTGAATGGTTGCGTCAGTTATCTTCATTCCAATTAAATATTAAGTGATGGTTTTGATGCAATACCATCTCTGATGATTTTTAAAATCGCTGTGCGCTCCTCTCCCACCAGAGGCAATCTTGGTGCACGGACATACTCTGAGCCAATCCCCATTTCAGTTGCAGCCAGCTTGATGTATTGAACTAATTTTGGATGAATATCCAATTCAAGCAAAGGCATGAACCACCTATAAATTTTAATGGCTTCATCCATTTTCCCTGATTTCACCAAGTTGTATAACACCACGGTCTCCTTTGGAAATGCATCCACCAAACCTGCGACCAAACCATCTGCACCCAATGCCAATTCTTCAACAGTAAGCGGATCAACTCCACAAAGAATTGCAAAACGATTTCCAAATCTGTTTTTCAATTTTGTAATATTCATTACTTCACGGGTTGATTCTTTTATTGCGTTGATATTTTTACAAGCTGATAATTCTTCAAACATATCCAAGCTAACATTGATTTTATAATCAACAGGATTGTTGTAAATCATGATCGGCAAACTTGTACTTTGCGCAACAGTTTTAAAGAACACCACAGTTTCTCTGTCATCTGCTTTATACCGCATGGGTGGCAACAGCATGATTCCATCTGCACCCCAGGATTCAGCCATTTTTGCCTGCTCAACTGCATCCTTTGTAGAGCCTTCAGCAATATTTAAAATGACAGGAATTTTCCCATTGAGTTTCTTCAAGGAAAAATCGACCAATATTTTCTTCTCTTCAAAAGTGAGGGTACTTGCTTCACCCAGGGAACCTCCAATGATAATGCCAGCAACACCAGCATCAACTTGCGCATCCAGGTTCTTTTCATACATTGTCAAATCCAGCTTGTCATCTGCAGTAAAAGGTGTTAACAGTGCGGGAAATACACCTTGCCATTTAAATTGCATTGCCATGATTTCTCATTTTTTCAAACATAATGAAAATTGTCGATTCATTATTATTCATATTGGAAATCAACCATTCATACAAATAGCAACTGGTTTAACGGTTAAACAATTTGATAGTCACTATCTTTAGAGCTGAATATTTGTTTTGACTGAACAGGAACTGATTAAGGGTTTAAGAGAAGGTGATAACATCGCCTTTAAACAATTGGTGGAAACCAAACAGTCACTCGTATACAATACCGTTCTTGGCTTGTTGCAAAATGTGGAGGATTCGGAAGATGTCACACAGGATGTCTTCATAAAAATTTTCGAGTCTATCCATCAATTCAAAGGAGAATCCGCATTGTCCACTTGGATTTATAGGGTTGCGGTGACCACCGCCTTAGAATTCATCAGAAGAAAAAAGAGAAAAAAAAGATTTGGATTTTTAAGTCCTATTTTGGGAGAGGACAATGAACCGACGTTGGATCTACCGGATTTTCAACATCCGGGAGTAGAATTGGATAAAAAAGAGAAAGCTGCCATGCTATTCAAAGCAATAGAACAACTGCCTGAAAATCAGAAAGTTGCATTTATTTTAAATAAAGTAGAGGGCTTGAGCTACCAGGAAGTGGCCGAAATTATGAAAACCAGTCTTTCTGCTGTTGAATCACTGCTTCACAGAGCAAAGACAAATCTGAAAGAAATATTAAAAAACTTCAATAACTTGACGTCGTAGCGCAATAAGCTGCCCAAAAAGACGTCTATTAGAAAGACACACAATGGAAAAGAGATACCACATAGAGGAAATTCTGAACAGTCTTGATGGAATTCAAAGGGCTGAGCCTCAACCTTTTTTGTTCACCCGCATCATGGGCAGAATGAGGAAGGAGGAAAAAACAGCAGATCAGGTGATTTATCGTCTGATTACCCGTCCTGCACTTGCCTTAGCTATTGGTTGTTTTTTCATCGGTCTTAATACTTACTTTATTGTAGACAGGCTAGAGAATAGCAACCAAGTATCTGATAACAATCAGCCGTTGGCAGCTGAATATGTTCAACACAATATTAATCCATACGAACCTAACGAAATACCATAATGAGTCAGACTAAATACAGGTGGATGGTTTTTTTAGTCCTCATATTGCTTATCAGCAATATTGTCCTTGCTTTTTTCTTGTTCTCTAACGACAAAAAAGATGTTAAAAGAAACAGCAAAGATGATTTTGCAATGATGTTTTACAAAGAGCTAGGTTTAAACCCCTCTCAAATTGATACTTTTAAGACGAAGAAGGAAGATTACTTCAAGGAAATGAAACCAATCTGGGGAGAAATCAGAGAATTAAAAGACAGCCTTTATCGTAATATGGGAACATTGGAACAAGATAGTTCCGCAAATACATTGATCATCTTAATCAATGAGAAAAACAAATTTGCTGACCAGAAAACATTTCATCACTTTATAACGCTCAGGAGATTACTTGATTCATCACAACAGATAAAATTTGATACTTCTATTGCTAAGATGATGAATCGTCCTTGGAACAGAAATCGTAAGTAATTTATACACTTACAGCATCAACCATTTTAATATTGGATAAAAAACAGAGGGGCAAAGTATGGCCGCTATGCCTGTGTAGAATGTTGCGGTTAGTGCACCGTATGGCACCAATTTTGGATTGATTGAAGCCATGGCAGCAGAAACTCCACTTACTGTGCCCATTACTCCGCCGAATACCATTGCAGAGGTTTTGGTTTTGATGCCCACTAAATTTTTAATGAGAGGTGTAACCACGGACACGATTAAAACTTTGATAACCCCTGCAGCGATGCTAAGGGTGATAATTTCAGAACTTGCTCCCACTGCATTACCTGTTATGGGCCCAACAATAAATGTGCAGGTTCCAGATGCCAACGTTGCAATGTCTCCTGGATCTGTATAACCAAACATATTAGCAATGATCACCCCAACAGTGAAATTAAAAAATACACCTACAAAAAGTGAGACAACACCTACCCATCCAGCCTTTTTGATTTCCTGCATGCTGGCTCCAAATGCGGTAGATACAATAGCAAAATCTCTTAACATGCTTCCTCCCAACAATGCCATTCCAGAAAACAATGGTATATCGGCAATCCCCGCTTTTCCTCCAAAAGATGCGAGTATCAATCCCAATGCTATTGCCAACGCAACGCCAGGAATTTTATTTTTTAAAATTTTATCGGAAATGAATTGAGTGATAAACATCATTATCCCTACAAGCATAAACGACAACACGAATCCATTTTTCAGGAACATTTCATAGACTGCATGTATCATGACTCACTTTCATCTTTTAGTAAGGAAATCAAAAACCGCACAAGAAAAAAACAAAACATTGTTGCAACTATTCCAGAAACAATTGCTACAGAACCGCTGTTGATTGCAGCATTTACATTCTGAATGGAAGCCATTGCAATAACGATTGGGATGTAAAGGGAAGTCCAAAAAGTTATACCTGCTGCATAATCTTCAGTCATAAGATTTTTCTTATTCATCCAATCTGTCAGCAATATGAAAAAAAGCATAGCAAATCCAACTCCGCCGAGATTTCCTTTGACACCAAAAATGCTTCCCAACAGTTCCCCAATTATCAAGCCAGCAAAGTAGCATGCAGCAAGCAATGCTACACCGTATATTTTCATGCAATTACTTTTTTACTTTACGAATAGCATCTTCCACCAAAGGTTCTAGAACCTTATAACCCTCCACGGTCGGGTGTACTCCATCACTGGCATACTCCTTTTTCATTCCTTTATTTTCATCTACCACAGACGAATACAAATCAAGATAAAAATAGTCCTGTTCGTCTGCGAACTGTTTAATAGCCGCATTCAATGCCATCACTTTATCAGCTGGCTCTAGTCCTGGACGCCATTTAAAATCATTGGCAGGCAGTACTGAACAAAGGATAACTTTTATTTTATTAATTCTTGCCAATTGTGCAATTGCTTTGATATTGTTGATGGTTTTTGCCGGGTCATACGGACCAGTATTTTGAGCAATATCATTGATGCCGCATTTTAATACCAGCACATCAGGATTGAGCGCAAGCACATCATCATAAAATCTCAGCAACATTTGAGGCGTTGTTTGTCCACTGATACCCCTATCATAATAAGGTTTACCTGCAAAAAATTCAGGCCGGCTTCGCAACCAACCTTCAAAAATAGAATTGCCTAAAAAAACCACTCGTCTTTCCCCTTTTGTTTTTGGAGGAACAGCTTTATTTTGGTCGGCATACTTTTTAAAATTTGCCCAATCTGCCCAGTTTTCATTAATCTTTTGTTGGGCATTGACGAATAGGCTCGTCATGATCAAAAACAGAACACTAATTTTTTTCATGATTATAGTTTTATCCGTAAAGTTCAAAATGAATAGATTTCTTATCAACTCCGAGTGATTGAATTCTTTGACGCGCATCGTTGATCATATCTTTCCATCCACACAAATAAAAATGTGGCATTTCTTTTTTATCCTGCATCAATTGTTCATATACACCATGAACATACCCAATACAATGACCATCAGGCACTTCCTGTTCTCTTGAAAAAGTTGGAAAATAGTGGAAGCTCGGAAGCTTCGATTTCAAATCAAACATTTCCTCGAGGTATAGAGCATCTGAACATTTTCTGGTTCCGTAGATAAGATAAATTTCTTTGTGAGGAATATTGTTATGATGGATATGCTGGATCATTGACCTGAAAGGTGCGATTCCTGTTCCGGTGCATACCATAAAAATATCTGTTGTTATCGGATCTGTAAGTGTAAAGTGGCCTTGAGGGCCTCTTACAGGAAATTCAGTACCTACTTTAGCTTCATTGAACAAGTAGGTTGTTCCTAATCCACCTTCCATAAGAACAATGATGAGCTCAAATACATTTGTTCCATCCGGAGGTGAAGCGATGGAATAACTTCTCCATCTTTTATTAGGCTGTTCGTGGATTGGCAGATCAAGGGTCACAAACTGTCCAGGAATAAAATCAAAATGATCAAGTTCTGGAATTTGTATCCAAAATTTTTTTGTTGTAGCAGTTTCATCTTCGATTTTGATGATCTTGCCAGTTCGCCATGGTTGTTGTGCCATAAGAATGATTTAAATGTATTAATCCTTCAGATTTATCATAACCAAACCAAAAACAATCATACCTATTCCAGTATATAAATTGATATTGTGATGCAATGCGCTCGATGTCAGGAACCCAATCAGCAAAATCAACGAAACGATTATAAAAAAAACTCCAATAACAAAACTGAGTTGATTAAATTTTTCAAGCATGTTGGTTGATTTAAAAGAAAATGATATTCAATAAAATTGTAATTAATAAGAGTATTAGCCCCAATGGCCCTGCTTTCATATACCACCTCGATTCCTTTGCATAAACTTTCTCTGTAAGAGAATACACCAATCCTCTAAGTTCTTCATCAGGCTTTGGTTTTGTCACCAAACTAACCAAGATGGTTGAAAAGAAATTTGCAATCCAGGAAAATGCTGCTACGATAAATGCCTGTCCCATTCCTGAACTAATTTCATATACAGGAGAGATCCATCCACCCTTACCTTCAGCAATGGTTAAACCATGTGTAGCTGCCGCTGCCAAAGTACCCATGACCAATCCCCAGAATGCACCATGTCCAGTGGTGCGTTTCCAAAACATACCCAATAAGAAGGTAGCGAACAATGGTCCATTCACGAAACTGAATACCAGCTGCAGGAAGTCATTAATATTATTGAAACTAGCAGCAAGGTATGCGGTTGCAATTGAGAATAAAATTCCAAAGAGCGTAATGAGCTTTCCAACCGTTAAGTAATGTTGATCTGATTTATTTTTTACAAAATAAGATTGATAAATATCATATGTAAATACAGAATTAAATGCTGTTACATTTCCTGCCATCCCACTCATAAAGGAAGCGATAAGTGCAGTGATTCCTACACCCAATAATCCTGTTGGATAATAATGCGCAATCATCGAAGGAAGTGTCATCGTATAATTAATTCCTCCATTTTCATCCAATGGAATTGAATACCCTTTTGATAGTAAAGCAGGTTGCATCAAAGCAATAGCAATTACACCTGGCAGTACCACAATCAAAGGCATGAACATTTTTGGTATGGCAGCAATAATGGGTGTTCTTTGAGCAGCGCTCATATTTTTTGCAATCATGGCTCTTTGTACTACAAGAAAATCAGTACACCAATATCCAAATGACATTACAAATCCTAATCCAAATATGAGTGACATGAAATTAACTCCCAATGGATTGTTCTCTGCTTTGTCCATATATTTCCAGGCATGGGTAAGTTGAGGTTGAAGGTTCGCTTGAATATTGCTCCATCCGCCTGCATCATGCAATGCTACAATGACAAGAGGAGACAATCCCAACACAATTAAGAAAAACTGTAACACCTCATTGTAAACAGCGCTTGTTAATCCACCCAAGAAAGTATAGACCATAACGATGCCCGCTGCTAACCAAATGCAGAGATCAAAATTCCAATGGAGAATTACTTCTAACAATTTTGCCAATGCATACAAGGAAATTCCTGATGAAAAAACAGTCATCACCGCAAAGGTGACAGCATTCAATGCACGGGTTTTTTCATCGAATCGCATGGAGAGATATTCTGGAACACTTCTTGCTTTGCTTCCGTAATAAAAAGGCATCATAAATACGCCTAAGAAGACCATTGCAAAAATGGCACCTACCCAATAAAAATGTACCGTCATGATTCCATACTTCGCCCCAGATGCTACCATCCCTAGCACTTCTTGCGCTCCAAGATTTGCTGATATGAAAGCAAGGCTGGTAATCCAAAGGGGGATGCTTCTGCTGCTGCTTAGAAAGTCATTGCTTGATTTGATTCTCTTTTTGATGATAAATCCTACTGCAATAACGAATAAAAAGTAAACAAAAATGATAAGATAATCTGCTAGGTATAAACGCATGGAAATCGTTGAGTTAATTCCTTTAAAATAAGGAATTTTAGGCTTCTAACCGGATAAAAAGAGGATTTTTGACCTCATTGTGAAAAAATCAATGAAATTTGTTTTTAACTTAGACAAATAAATACCCTGTAACGATGTCAAACAAAGAATTTACATCTAAAGAAATCAATCCACTTGGTAGTTTAGATGAATGGGAAGATGATCTTTTGGAAAGATATCCTGATCCTGAAAAAATTGCCACTGCAAAAACAACTGAGGCATACAGAAACTACGAGGAGCCTGCAAGAGATACTGTTAGAGAATTTTACAGACTCAATCATACCTATCAGACATATGACTTTGTGATGGAAAAGCAGAGGCAGTATCTTTCTTTTGATAAAAAAGAAATGGCTGTTTGGGATGCTTTTGAATTTTTGAATCAGTTGGTGGATGATTCCGATCCGGACACAGATCTCGATCAGTTTCAACATTTGCTACAAACTTCTGAAGCGATCAGAAGGGATGGACATCCTGATTGGATGGTTCTAACAGGGTTGATGCATGATATGGGAAAAGTGCTTTGCTTGTTCGGTGAACCTCAATGGGCAGTAGTAGGTGATACATTTCCGGTTGGATGCGCATACTCAGATAAAATCATTTATGCTGAATTCTTCAAGGAAAATCCAGATTATAACAATCCTAGATTCAATACCCAATATGGTGTATACTCACCAAACTGCGGATTGAGAAATGTTCACATGAGTTGGGGGCACGATGAATACATCTATCAAATGATGAAAGATCATTTGCCAGAGGAGGGACTTTATATGTTACGCTTCCATTCTTTTTATGCATGGCATCGTGAAGGAGCCTACGATCATTTATGTGATGACCATGACAGAGCAATGCTTAAATGGGTGAAGCTATTCAACCCATATGATCTGTATTCAAAGAATCCTGAGCCACCAGATTGGTCTAAATTAAAATCTTACTATACAGATTTGATTGAAAAATTTCTTCCAAAGACGTTGAAATTCTAATAAATAAAAAAGGCTTCATTTGAAGCCTTTTTTATTTCCAGTATTGCTGAATTTTATTTCGAACAAACGAGACACTTCGTTTAAGCTGATCCATGCCGTCTACCCCATCTTCAATACTGATCCAACCATCAAAGCCAACAGTTTTAAGCTCAGTAAAGATTGCATCATAATCATTCAATCCTTTTCCAATTTCCCCGTGACTTAATCGCTTGGCGTATCCTGCAGCACCACCTTCCTCCTTTCTCAAGTCTTCAATGGTACCTTGAATCAAATAACGATCGCTTGCATGCATGGTTACTACTCGCTTTGACACTCTCTTTAATAATTCAAGAGGCTCTTCTCCAGCCAAGTATGTATTGCTGGGGTCATAATTAACTCCAAAGTTGGGATGATGGATCATTTCAACCAACGCACAAAAGACGTCCATTTTTTGAGCAAACTCTGGATATAACCAAAAATCATCTTTATAATGATTTTCAATAATCAATGTAATTCCTCTCTCCTGTGCAAATGGCAAACATGATTGAATGGAATCTGCTGCTAATTTTATTCCTTCCTGAATTGAAAGCTCCGGTCTTTTTTGCCCGGATAGCACCCTGCAATATTTACCCCCCATTGCATAGGTCATTTCTATCCATCCTTTTTGTTTAATAATTTCATTTTCACGAAATGACTTATCAGGATGTGTAAAATCTGGAGAACAACACATCATTGGAATTTCCTTACCATTGTCTTCTACCATTTTACGAAATGAATGCCAATTTGACTTGTCTTGCATTTCAATAAACCCAGCATACCACTCGAGTCCATCGATATCAAGTTCACATGCTAACCTGATCCATTCCTCCAATTTCATTGTACCATCTTTACACAATGCATGCATAAATGCTTTGGGGAATGCTGCAAGTTTTGGCATGTTCTTATTTTTTTGTTGGAATCGTGGAGTTGTCTTTAGGCGGATTTCGTCCGATGAATGGATGCTGCTCAAGATCCACAACTTGCCCACTGATTGGACCACTTTCATCGGAGAGCCAATAGATTGATGCTGCAGCTATTTCTTCTGGCCACAATATTCTACCTGCAGGTGCATATACCTTTGGAAGATCTTTGTACCAATCTTCTGGTAGTCCGTGATCATGTTTTCTTTTCTTCTCAGTTTCTGTGAGCACCCATCCAGGATTGATTTGATTAACCCTCACACCATTTTCACGGTGAAGGGTATCACCTAAATTTCTAGTCATGGTCATTAGAGCACCTTTAGACATGCTGTATGCAAGCAGATTTGGCTCTCCGCTGTATGCATTTACTGAGCCAATATTCAATATTGCACCTTTTGAAACAGTCAAATGTGGAAGCGCATATTTTATCAACATGAATGGAGAGAAGGTATTTACATGAAAGACTCTTTCTAAAAAATCAATATCCGTTGTTGCAATATTTGAGGAAACTACTTTTGCAGCATTGTTTACAATTGAATCAATTTTCCCGTAGGTTTTTATCGTGTAGTCAACCAACCTCTCACAAGCCCCTTCGTTTGCAAGGTCTTCAATATAAATAGACACATTTTCTTTTCCCACTTCATTCAACACATCATTTGCCCAATCCAATTCCAATCCATGAATCATCACTTTTGCACCTTCAGCAACAGCTCTTTTTGCAATAGCCTTACCGATACCGGTTGTACTTCCTGTTACGATGATCACTTTATTTTTTAGTCGCATAGATTATATTGGTTTTAGAACACTTTTCACAACTTCCCCTTTGTGCATTTTTTCAAAAGCAGTATGCCAATCTTCCAAATTCCAAACGCCTCCGATGATTGGCCTTACATCGAGCAAACCAGTTGAAAGCAATCCAATTACTTTTTCCCATATTGGCCAGTTGTGACTGAAACTACCTTGAAGGGTGACATTTTTTTGGACAAGTGGATCCAGGGAAAAATTCAATGGTTGCGGCCCCCATCCTACTTTTATAATTTGTCCTTTGGGTCTGACCAATTGCAATGCAATCTTGAGTGTTTGACTAATACCGGCAGCATCAATGATAACATCAGCACCCATTCCATCAATTGCTGTAGCCCATGCAGTTGCATCACCAATGATTGTTTCACAGCCATACTGTTTTGCGATATTCAATCTTGCTTTATCTGCCTCTAATCCAACAATAGCAACTTGGGCACCACACAATTTTGCAACGGCGGCACATAAAATTCCAATAGTTCCTGGACCTAAAACAATCACCCTATCACCAGGTTTGATGTTTGCGTTTACTGCAACCGAGTTGTATGCAACACAACAAGGTTCTGTCAGACAAGCTTGCTCAAATGATAAATTAGAAGGAACATGGTGCAGACAGCGAGATGGGACCCGAACAAATTTTGTCATGGCTCCATTCACACCGTAGCCGAACCCCTTTCGATCTGGATCCAAATTATACAATCCAGCTATTGTCATGGGACTTTGAGGGTTGATGATAGCAGCAGTTTCACTTACAACTCTATCCCCCTCTTTCCAATTCTTTACATTTTTACCAAGCTTGGCGATGACTCCACCAAATTCATGGCCTAATACAACAGGATAATTCACCTGCCAACTATGATCGGCTGTCCATTGATGCAAATCGCTTCCACACACTCCAACATTTTCTACCTGGAGCAAAACGTCTTCATCATCAATTTCAGGAATATTCAAATCTCTTAACTCTACTGAACCTTTTTCAGGTGCATAGTTTACAACAGCAATCATCTTTCCCATATAAAAAATTAATTTTTAAACGAGATATCACCATATGCATGTATTTTTTCACAAATCATGCGAAGTGATGCCTCCAAATTTCCGTCAGCAGTTTTGAATGCATCTGCATCAATTGTCAACGGTGCGCCCAATACAACCAATGGTGCTCCATATGCGGGGCATTGTATGGCCTGTTTCAAAGAAAGTCCTCCAACCGCCTGCACAGGTACACTAACAGCACCGACAATTTCTTTCAGTTGATCCAGGGGGCTTGGCATTCTCATTCCACTTGCAGCAATGCCTCTTCGTTCATCATATCCGATGTGATGCACGATATAATCACAGCCAAGATCTTCTAATTCTTTAGCAGCCAATACCATATCAGGACAACCCAAATTATCCCCCATGACTTTGGCACCGAAATCTTTTCCAGCCTTTACAACACACTTAATCGTTTCGGGATGTGCCCTCGCCATCACTACCACATGTGTTGCACCGGCTTTTGCCATCATTTCTGCTTCGAGGTATCCTCCATCCATTGTTTTGAGATCAGCAACAATAGGAATCGATGGAAATGCCTCTCGAAGTTTTTTTACTCCGTGCAATCCTTCTGCCAAGATAAGAGGAGTCCCTGCCTCCAGCCAATCGACGCCTGCACGAAGTGCCATAGCAGCGGTTTCAAGTGCTTCATCAATATTGGTCAGGTCGAGTGAGATTTGTACAATCGGTTTCAAAATTCATCAATTAGAGAACAGTAAATTATGAAACTTTGATCAATCAGTAAAGCAAAAAGGAAGCGTTCATTAAATTCCTTCAATCATTTCAAGGTCTTCCTCTGCAACCAATGCTGGGGAGCCGACTTTGTCCATTTTTCTCTCCCCCATATTGAAAATCAAAAATGCAACGAGTGTACTGGAAGTCATGATAATGGTCATTGAGAGAAGAGCGCCTTCTTGAAAAATGCCCATCAAAGCAGAAGAGGTGGCACCTATAACCATTTGCAAGAAACCCAACAAAGCGGAGGCAGATCCTGCATTTTTTTCAAACGGTGCCATTGCATAGGCTGAAGCATTGGGAAAGATGAACCCTTGACAAAAAATAAAACAGAAAATAATTGCAATAGTACCATACATATCTAGCAACTGCATGTATGAAAGAGTTACAAACAATAATCCAATAACGATTTGGATAGAGAATGCAGTCCTCAATATTTTTTTACTTTCATATTTATTCAATGCTAGACTGTTTAACTGGGAGGACCCGATTAAGCCTGCAGCAATGATAGCAAATATCCAACCATATGTTTTCTCACTTGCCAGAAACATGTGCATGAAAACATGTGGTGAACCAGTTATATAGGTATATACTACTGAATATGAAATTGCGCCCGTTAGTGCATATGCAGTGAACTGGACGTTTTTAAATACACTAAGATAGCTTCTAAATATTGGAAGAGGTCTCAAAGAGATTGAGCGATCTGGGGGACGTGATTGTGGTAGTAAATAATATACGGCAACAAATATGATAGATACTAGAATAAAAAGAAAAACAAAAACATAATGCCAACCAAGGTATGCTGTTACATATCCCCCGAAAGTTGGAGCCAGAATTGGGGAAACTGCAACGATCAACATTAATGAGGAAAATATTTTTGCAAATTCGGTGGGAAGAAATAAATCTCTTACCATCGCTCTAGCTGCAACCATGCCTACACAACCACCAATTGCCTGAAAAAATCTCATTGAGATCAGCATATTAACATTAAATGCTACAATACAACCTAAGCTAGCGAGTAAGTAAATTATCAAACCAAAATAAATTGGCTTTTTTCTTCCATAACGCTCCAGCAAAGGACCATATAATAACTGACCAAAAGAAATACCAATAAAATATGTTGATAGCGAGTACATAACATTTGAAATGGAGGTATCCAAATCAACTGCGATACGATTAAATGCAGGCAAATACATGTCAACCGAAAAAGGACCTATAGAAGTTAATAGTCCAAGTATAAAAATGAGCTTGAATTTCTTTTTTTGTTCCATACTTCTACCTGTTCAAAGAATTCGGCAAAAGTACGCCATTTCATCAAGCTTAAATTGGATGAATTTGGTTGATTTTTATCAATTCGGAATTAATAGGAGTTGGATTCCAGCTGTCATGAATTGCAATCGCAGCGCCAAGTGCTGACGCTTGAGCAATTTTTGCAGTGTATACATTATACATGCGCATTTTTATTGCGAGCAACTGTAGATACAAATCATTATTGCTAAAACCACCATCCACAAATATATTTTTTAGGGTAGAATGTTTAAGAACAAGTTTGGTACTTGCAACCTGCATGTTCACTATATCCATCATAAGTTGATGATATGCTAGTTCAACATTTTCAAATTGATCAAGTCTGCGTTTTGAGAATAAAAATTCATGTGGATTGAAATCTTTTTCAAAATTATCTTCTACAGTGTTTAATTTTTCAATCAAATCAGGATCAAACCCAATGGATTTAAACTTCTCAATATCAACCTGAAAATAATCAGCCAATCTTTTTACTTGTAATTCATGTTCATTACCCGCAAATAATCGTGATGCCTTTACTGGTTTGCCTTGATATGAGATATATAACAAACAATCTTTTTCAAGTTCATCTTTTGTTATCGGAGAATCATTAAATGGATTGAGCGAAATACACCATGTTCCAGTTGATATGAGTAAAAATGGTTCATGGATCGATCTTAGATAAGGGATCAACGCAGCTGAACTGTCGTGAATGCCTCTCCCAACCACAACCCTTCCCCCTTCAACTGAAGAAAATATATCAGAGGTTTCAACAGGCGCTAATTTCTCTAAAATATTTTCTTTCGAAACCCAATCATGGTACTTGTTCTTTTGAAAGTCCCACAGCGCCGTATGACAACCGATGCTTGTCATATCACTGGAAGCTTCCTGTGTAATAAGATAGCTGAGGTATTGAGGAAGATGAAGAGCATATGTTACTTTTTGAAACGCTTCGATGCGTTCCATCTTCAGTCTGTAGAGTTGAAGTCCTGAGTTCAAACTCCCAATCACAGGTGATGAAGTTTCGACTGCAAATTTTTGCTCGCCACCATATTTTTGATAAAAGAGGTCTAAGATTTTTTGGGAGATGGGTTTTAAGTAATTGTATAATGGGAAAACTGGTTTACCACTTTGATCTATCAACACAAAACTTGCTCCATAAGCAGAAAAATTCACTGCTTTGATTTCAAATTCATTGCTTTTTTTCCAAGTGTGGTAGGATGAAAGCACCCACTCAGAAAGCGAATCAAGGTTTTCGCAATGGAATCCATCTTCATCCTTTGTTTCAAGAAATTGAATACTTTCTTCGTGAAGAAGTTCGTAATGTTGATTGAATAGGAGTAATTTTTTGTTGGTTTTACCAACATCAAATATCAGTATTACTGGAATTCTCGACATTATAAACCAGTTGCGATGGTTTTAGATCCACGTTCTTTTATCAAGCCCAGCCTTATATTGTTCTCTCTATAATAACCGATGGGGTCAAGGGCCCCGCCCAATCGCAATCTAGCTTCAGCAACTATTGCACGTATATCTGTACGGAAAGTATTTTGCAAAATCTCCTGAGCCATCGCTACATCATTGGCAACTTGAGCTTCATTTAACTTTTTTCTATCTACCATCAATGCATGCGCATAGGCCAGCATGATGGCTTCCACCGACTGCAATAAATCTTCCAAAGGATCTTTCACATTATGGCTCGCATCAATCATCCAACCCAAATCACTTGCATGGTTCAATCCCCTTGCATCCATCCCGTCAACCAATTCATTAAATATCAAAAACAATTGATATGGCTTGATACTTCCAACTGTAAGATCATCATCACCATATTTACTATCATTAAAATGAAAGCCCGCTAATTTACCTTCCATTAAAAGCAGAGCGACTATTTGTTCAATATTGGCGTTTGGCAGATGATGCCCCAAATCAACCAAGGTGTATGCTTTCTCACCAAGCTTATTTGCATACAAAAGTGACTGCCCCCAATCACCTACCGTCATAGAATAAAAATTGGGTTCGTATGCTTTGTATTCGATAAAAATTTTCCAGTCGTCTGGAAGCTCGGCATAAATTTCCTGAAGACTTTCCAAAGTATTTTGAAAAGCTTTTCTGAAATTCAACTGGCCAGGGAAACAACTTCCATCACTCAACCAAACTGTCAGGGCTTTAGACCCAAGTTCAATTCCATGCTTGATTACTTCGATGTTATGATCAATTGCCTGCTTTCGAATGTTCTTATCTACATTCTGAAGTGACCCGAATTTATATGATAAGTTTTGACTGGGTTGATCTTGAAATGTATTTGAGTTTACTGCATCAAAACGAATTCCCAATGAAGAAGCCTGTTGCTTTATTGCGTTGTAATCTTTTGGAATATCCCAGGGTATATGTAATGAAATGGCTCCACTGGATTTATTCAAAGCATGAAGGATACCAACATCATCCATCTTCTCTTCCAATGTTCCAGGTTCTCCACCTCCAGAAAATCGTGCGAATCTGGTACCACCTGTACCAAGCGCCCAGCTTGGTATTGCCACGTTAAAGGCCATCAGTTTTTGAATGATGGTTTCAACTTGAGGAATTTCTGAAGAAATGAAATCAAACTTACGCTTGTGCGCTACATAATGTTTTTCATTGTGTTGATCTATTGTACTTGATTTGATTTTCATTTCTTCTACTTTGAAATTATCTATCGAACGAAAGAAGCGGCAATGCCCCCATCTACATTTAATACATTGCCAGTTGACTTATTGAGCAGTCCACTCACATAGGCAAAACAGGCATTGGCAATATCTTCAGGTAGGATGATTTCACCCAATAAAGTTCTGCTGGCATAGAAGGCAGGAAGTTCTTCAACAGTTATTCCATATGCTTTGGCACGTCCTTCAGCCCAGCCACCGCTCCAGATATTACTGCCAGCAATCACTGCATCCGGATTTACCACATTCACCCTGATTTTATCCTTGCCCAACTCAGCAGCATTCAATCTTGCCAGATGCAATTGCGCTGCTTTTGCTGAACCATAACCTGCATTGTTGGGACCACTTACCAATGCATTTTTGCTCACAATATTTAATATATCTCCGCCAAATCCTTGTTTTCGCATGATCTCAATACCCTTTTGTGTAAGCAAGAATTGGCCTTTGACTAAAATATCATACAAAAGATCCCAATCTTTTATAGTATGATCTTCCATTGATTTTGAAATAGAAATTCCTGCGTTGTTCACTACAATATCAACTCCGCCGAATGATAGCGAAGCATTTTTCATGCTCGTTTCAATGGTTTCAACATCTGTGACATCCATCATTTCACTTGAAACCTGATCTCTTCCGAATAGATTTATAAATTCCGCTTTTGCTTCATTTAATCTATCAAGATTATTGTCAGAAAGAATTACACAAGCACCCTCCTCTGCGAATTTTTTAGCAATTGCTTTGCCAATTCCTCCTCCACTACCTGTAACCAAGGCTACTCTACCACTTAATGGTTTTGGCTTTGGCATACGTTGAAGTTTAGCCTCCTCTAATAACCAATACTCTATATTGAATGCTTCTTGTCTAGGTAATGAAACATATGATGAAATGGCTTCAGCACATTTCATCACATTGATTGCATTGATATAAAATTCTGATGCAACCCTAGCTGTTTGTTTATCTTTTGCGAAAGTAAACATCCCAACACCTGGAAAGAGAATTACTACTGGATTGGGATCACGCAATGAAGGACTGCTAGGATGTTTACATGTATTGTAGTATTCCGTATACATGTTTCGATAGTCCTCAAAAAGAGGTGTGATTTTTTCTTTCACCTTATCGATGTTATCTAAAACTTCCCCTGGAGTTAAGTTTAAAACAAGTGGTGAGATTTTAGTCCTCAGGAAATGATCTGGACAACTGGTCCCCATTGGAGCCAACCGATCCAATTCATTTGAATTTATAAACTCAAGCACTCGATCATCATCGGTAAAATGTCCGATCATTTTTTGATGTGAGGAGCACAATCCACGTAAAACTGGCGCCAGGATTGAAGCAGTTGATTTTCTATCCTTTTTTGGGAGTGATTGAATTTTGACTCCACCAAAAATGTTTTGTTGATTATTGGCTTTGTCATGAATGTATTCTGCACATTTTTCAATGACCTCCAAAGTATTGATATAACTTTCAAAAGCAGTATCGCCCCAAGTGAACAGTCCATGTGACCCCAATATGATTCCTTTTATCGTTGGGTTATTATCTAAACACTCTTTCAATTTCAAACCAAGATCGAACCCAGGTCTTTGCCAATCTACCCATCCAATTTTTCCTCCAAACAAGGATTGAGTAATTTGTTTTCCGTCTTTTGATGCAGCAATGGCAATAGCAGCATCCGGATGTAAGTGATCAATATGTTTAAAAGGAAGAAGCCCATGCAAAGGAGTATCGATAGAGGGAGCTTTTGATTGTAGGTCGAAGATGCAATGATTAAACAATTCAACCATTTCATCTTCATGCTCAATTCCTTTATAAACGTTTTTCAGGCTTTGTAAACGATCTACATACAAAGCAGCAAGACCATTGCGCTTCATTGTACCTAAATCACCACCGCTTCCTTTCACCCACATTACTTCAACAACTTTGCCTGTTAAGGGATCTTTGGCTGATGTCTTACAGGAGGTATTTCCACCACCATAATTTGTTAGCCGAAGATCCGCACCTAATAAATTTGAACGATAAACCAGCAGTGCAACTTCATCACCAGCCATGGATGCAGCTTTTGCATCATCCCACAGATAACTAACATGCTTAAAGGTATATTTCACACTCATAATGTTGATTCAAAATTATCCTTTCAAAGAATTACCATATCCAACGATAATGACTGAAATTAGAATAGATGCAATTCCAAGTCCAATGGTCATTTTTGTTTTAGCACTTGTACCATTCCACTCTTTCAATAAAATCCCCCAGAGGTTTGCGACTAAGATAATGAAGGCCATGTGCAAAATCCATGAACTGGCTCCATTGCCGAGCCTGCTTTCACCCATTCCGTAAAAAAAGAATTGCATAAACCAAATCGTACCTGCCAATGCAGAGAAAATATAATTCCACTTCAACGGAGTTGATTTATTGAAATAGTCTCCAAACGATTTATTTCTTGTATTCAGTATCATGCACCAGATGAAATTTGTGGTTAATCCACCCCAGAGCAAAACAATATAGATCACATTGTTTTGATAAAGAAACTCTGTGGTAGCAGATGGATTTGCAGCTTTCCATAATTCATTTGCTTTTTCAGCCATTGGAGTACCGGCTTCTATACCATAATTAAAGCATGCGCTTAAAATCCCTGAGAGTGTACAAACAATGAGCCCTTTCACCAGATTAAATTCTTTTACAGATTCTTTTTTCTTTTCTTCTGGCAGTTCTTTTTCTTTCAGCACACCCGCTCTGCCGCAAATAATGATTCCAACAAGACAAAGTAAAATTCCAATCAAGACTATTCTTCCCCAATCAGTTGAAACCAAATCTGTAATGGTAGTTTTTCCTGGAGATGGAACAAAATTGTAATATATGGATGGCACCAATGCCCCAAATGCAGAAGTGAATCCGAGTAACACAGAGTTTCCAAGCGACATTCCGAGGTACCGCATTCCCAATCCGTAAGTGAGTCCTCCAATCCCCCATAAAATTCCCCAAAAGAAAGTCCACCCCAGCACAGCTGGATCCGTTGATGAAATGATTTCACCGAAATGAGGAATTGTAAGCCATGCTGCTATTGGTGGTACAATCAACCATGAAAACAATCCACCTACAATCCAGTAACTCTCCCATGACCATCCTTTTACTTTATTGTAAGGAACATAAAAACTTCCTGATGCGAATCCGCCAATGAAATGAAATATAATACCAAGTATAACCTGCATGTGATTAATATTTTCCTTACTTAATCAATGATTGTAGGACATCGTATCGATTTGCAAATGGATCATTTTTTGATTCACTTACTACATCAATATACATCACAGGTGAAGGCTTTGCAGTTTTGGTTGCAGGCCAATTCGGCACTGACCTACCATTTGGATTACCTGTTTTGATAAAGTTTGCGAAGAAGTCCTGCATGGTTGAAGAAACCTTATAATCGTCCTGTGTCCATGCATACACTTTATTATAATGCAGGTTTCCCATGCAATATTCTATTTCAGCAGAATGAACAGCCCCTTTTGGAATAGGAGGTTTTGGTGCTCCGGTATTTCTTTGAACGCCACCTGCC
>Ga0075470_10000075_pt1 | contig 34421 bp, 53 predicted proteins | sample DEB19_08_DNA_4_FD_71482 | JGI IMG/M metagenome (GOLD analysis project Ga0075470, IMG submission 71482) | Aqueous microbial communities from the Delaware River and Bay under freshwater to marine salinity gradient to study organic matter... | ecosystem: Environmental > Aquatic > Marine > Coastal ... | reverse complement strand
GTTACAAAAGCTGAAATGCTAGATAAATTCCAGAAACCGTACTATGGATATACCCAATTTCAGGGCAAATTGCAGCCAATTGTTTACATCCGGTCTGATTTGCCTAAACGTGTTTATGAATCTGTGCTAGTCCACGAAACACAACACGTTAACGACAATGCTTTTCTTGACGGGCGTGTTTGGTATTGGGAATTCAGGGCATACAAGGCCCAGGCAAAAGCGGATTTTATTGGCATGTCGCAAACTGTATGGATGAGCTTAACAGACCCGGAACGTATCAAACTCTATCTAAAACGTGTTTTTATCAGATTCTAGGGGGCGTGAGTGGATGAATGGCAAAAAATCCAGCTAGAGGAAGAATGGCGCAGTCGCACGCTCGATCAAGTACACGAACACGGGAGAAAACTGGCTGTGATCGAAACCAAACAGACAACCTACGAACAGACGCATAAAGAAATTATCCAGGCACTTGAAGAAATTAAAGGGGAAATGACCCGCTACAAAGGATTTATGGGCGGCGTTGCCTTCCTGGCTTCAGGTATTGCTATAGCCTGGAATATCGGTAAAGACTGGATTATTCAACACTTCAAATGAAAGCCTTTTGCTGTCTGATTCTCGCTTTGTTTCTTGTGGGATTCTGGGCGGCTGGTGCTTTCGGTTTGACTCTCAACACTAAGCAAGTCAAAGCCCTTGCGGCAACTATCAACCAACTCGAAGCAGAACGCGACGAAGCCAAAGCACTAGCGGCTGAATGGCGCAAGAAAGCGCAAGAGCATGGATGCACTTAAATCAGAGGCTTGGCGTGCTGAATGCGAAGCGCGGTACGTATGCAAGCTTAAAACCAAAGCAGAGCGGCTTGAATACCTAAAAGGCGTAGAACAAAAGCGCGGCATAGAAGGCGCTGACAAATTGCGTGAAGATGTAAGGAGGCTATGGAATGAACATACAGACGCGCGGCGAGCGTAATAACAACCCAGGCAACATCGAGCGCAATTCTACGATGTGGCAAGGAATGTCGGACGCTCAACCCGATAGTCGATTCGTTAAGTTTGACGAGCCTGCATACGGTATTCGCGCACTGGCCAAAATCATGCTCACTTACTATCACAAGTATGGATATGTCACGGTTCAGCAGATCATAGACCGCTGGGCCCCACCCGAAGAAAACGATACCAGCGCGTATGTTGCGCACGTTGCAGATGTGCTTGGTGTTGAGCCTGATAAACCGTTTAACGTTGATTCACCCGCTAATCTTGAACTGCTTGTCAAAGCCATCATTGCTCATGAAAACGGGCGGATTGCATATGATGACAAGACTATTCAGGACGGCATAGATATGGCGCTTGCGTAATGTCTGCTTGCACCAAATGCCAATATTTTAATTGGTATATCTTGGTTGAGCATAACACCTCTAAAATTTATGATGAGTGCGAGTATTACCCGGATATGGCCGGGAAAATTAAATATCCGACAGAATGCCCGAATTACAAAGAAGCAGAGAATTATGAACCCGATATGGATATTGATTAGCTTTGCAATGGTGGCTAACGCTTGGGCTTGTGAACCGCCTAGAGACAAGTACGGAAATATCAAGCGTAGCGCTTACCAAGTGAAGAAATTTAGAGCAACGCACCCATGCCCGTCAACCGGCAAGACTACGGGAACATGCCCAGGCTATGTTGTGGATCATGTAATTGCCCTATGCAATTGTGGTGCTGACAAGCCGGAAAACATGCAATGGCAAACAAAGCGCGAATCTTTAGTAAAAGACAGATATGAACGGAAACTATGCGGGGGTGATTAATGGATTTAAAGAATCTTGCGAGTGAGTTTGCAAAGATCGGTTTACCGCTGCTTGGTGCGGCTTTGCCTATTCCTGGCGGTGCTGCTATTGGAGCGGCTTTGGCTGCTGCTATCGGGGAGAAATCAACCAACCCGCAAGACATACTCACAACGCTCACGACAAATGCAGAGGCGCTTGAGAAGGCAAAAGAGTTCGAGTCAATGCACCAAGAAACCATGCTAAAACTGATGCTGGAAGCCGAACAGAAAGCCAATGATGCGGTGACTGACCGATGGAAAGCAGACATGGGAAGTGACTCATGGTTAGCCAAGAATATCCGCCCAATGGTGTTGGTTTACCTGCTTTCGCTCTATGCCATCTTTGCCGCTGCCTCTGGCGCTGGATACAACATTAACAAGGAATATGTAGCCTTGTTAGGGCAATGGGGCATGCTGGTGATGTCTGCTTACTTTGTCGGCAGGACAGTTGAGAAGGTGAAAGGGGCTGCGTAATGCCTACACTATCCGACATAGTAAACGCGCTAAAAGGTGCGTATGAAGCTGAAGCGGCAAAGTGGGGTAATGGGCCTAAATTGGCGGATTTATTGAGGCGCGATCCTGCAACTAAACCGATAATGGATTATCCCAGTAATGTGGCGCAACGTGCGCAAGCTTTAAGCGGATTGCTTACCGGGCGAGAGCCTACTCCACAACAGAAAGGCTTATTCAGTATTCCAGATGTGACCACGCCACAAGGGGCGCTGGATATGGCACAAAATGCGCCTATGGGGCTGCTAGGCCATATTGTTTATCATGGTTCCCCGCATAAATTTAACGCCTTCGATATGAGCAAGATAGGAACGGGCGAAGGTGCGCAGGCTTACGGGCATGGGTTGTATTTTGCGGAAAGCCCGGAAGTGGCAAAGAGGTATCAGGCAGCATTGTCTAGACCTGACAGCGCGGCACTAAGCAAAGCCGATGACATAGCTGCATGGGCGCATTCTTCAGGCGGTGGCGACAAAGCGGAGTCGTTGAGGTATCTGACCGATGAGATTTCTCGGCTTGATGCATATGGCAAGTTCGGCAATAAGATTAACCGTGATGACTACATGCAGGCGCTTGATATTCTGAACCGTGGAAAGGCTCCAACGGGCGGGGCCATGTACAAAGTAGACATCCCAGACGAAGCCATCCCCAAGATGCTGGATTGGGATAAGCCGCTTAGTGAGCAACCAGAGTTATTATCTAAAGTGCAGCAAATGCTCAATGATCTAGGCGAGCTTTACCCTTCAGTTGGAAACGTCCTAGCAACTCCACAAATATTTGATGGGCAGCATTTATACCAAGCTTTTATAAATGATGAAAGATCATCGGAACGTGCAGCGCGTTCAATGAAGGCGATAGGTATACCCGGAATTAATTACCTAGACGGCAGTAGCAGAGGAACCGGACAAGGTACAAGTAACTATGTTCTATTCGACGATCAACTACCACGTATTCTAGAAGTAAACGGACAACCTACAGGCTTGCAGCCTTGGGGAAAATAGGCGCTATTAAGCCCCTAAGAGCCGAACGGAAAACCATTCCAGTGTTGCCACACGCCGCGCTTGTAAAGTGACATGATATTTTAGTCGATAGGTCAGCCTGATATTGTGTTCTTAACCACTCGGCCAAGTCAACGTCCAGAAATACCCAGCATTTACCCGGCTTCGCGCCCGGTAAACGCCCAGCCTTCGCCATGCGTCCGACCGTGATCGGGTGCATGTGCAAAAACTCTGCAGCTTGGTTTATGTCTAGCGTTTTCAATATATGCGGTTGGTAGATTTTGATTTAAAACTAAGTAAATTTAGGCCGTACTAAAAACACAAAGAATATTGATTGTTAACGGTATTCTTGCATTTTTAGGATGCTTTTACAGGTAAATTTAGGTGCCCTATTTCACGTTCGGCTTCATCATCGTGGCAGCGTCCCATCAATCGGCTTGCCGTAGGTGTTTCCTTCTGCCCGCTGGTTAATAACTTTCGTTTCCAGACATCGCTCACAAAAATACCTGTCACCGTATATGCGGGAATGCGCACCACTTCCCGGTAGTGGTCGGTCAGAAGCCCAATACACCGCGCCTTGGTAATTCCATTTATGTTCACAATTGCTCATTTTCCCATCTCCGTCTCAAAGGCCGCCGAACCCGGCGTTCAAGCGGATGGCGCTAAAGCGCCCCCGCTTAACTCTACGTTATACATCTTCTTGGTTTACCCATCCGAACAATCCCGCACTCTCACCGCAACAAGCGCATTTCATCCTCGGGAAGCTGCTTTTTTCTTGTTCGTAAACAACTAACCATGATTTATTATGGCAATTTTTACAGGAAAGAAATTCAACAAAATCTGTATTTACACTGTCGTTTCTGTGCGCCAAAAATACAACATCGCCCATATAATCCCCTGTTATGTATAACCTTACATTCAACCGGACGGCGCTAAAGCGCCTCCGGTTAATTACACGTTATACGGCTTCAAGTTCCAGCACCTGCTGCGCTATCCGCCGTTCCGCAATCGCGCAGTATTCCGGGTTGATCTCCAGCCCCAAAAACCTGCGCCCCAATTCCTTCGCTGCCTTTGCTGTCGTACCGCTGCCGCTGAACGGATCAAGAACCAAGTCGCCTGGGTTGCTCCATGTGGCAATGTGGTCGATTGCGAGTCTCTTGGGATACATTGCCGGATGGTCTGTTTTGTCTTCTCCTGCTTTCGTGTATCGCCAGATATTCCCGCGAACCTTATCGTCCTTCACTTCTGAATAAACACCAAAATCCTTGCTGCTCCCGTTCCTTATATCTTGGCTTTTCTTTTCTCCTGCCCCACGGTGTCGCATTGTTCCAGCAGTAACGCTTTTCTCTGTCAGTGCATTCCATGTTTTCGGCGCACCATTGGAAAGCACAAACATAAATTCTGCTTTTTGTTCGTATCTCCTATCGTTCAAAGGCGGTTTATCAAATTCATAAATCATCGTGTCGTGCAAGTTCAATCCCAGCCGCTTGAAGTGCAGCGCCTGCTCCATGCTGCTACCCGTCTCGCTGCCGTCCTTAGTCGCATCGGCCACCACCCACACGATCACGCCGCCCGGTTTCAACACGCGCTTCAGTTGCCACGCCACGCCGAAGAAGTCCCAAGAGTGGCCTCCGTAGGTGCGTAGGTCATCGTATGGCGGGCTTGTCACCACCAAGTCAACGCACTCCCTCGGCAGTTGTCCGAGTAAGTCGCAGTTATCGCCGCAATGAATCTTGTCTAGTTCCAGCATCTTCACTCCGTAGTTACCGCCAGCCGTATAACACGGCGGTCAACAGCGACCGCTTTCAGCGGCGCGTTACCTTAGTCGTTAGGGGCTTTGTATTGCTTGCGCAAAAATTCCTTTTCTTCGTAGCCAAAAATCGTACCCGGCTCTTCCTTGTGTGGTTCTGGCTCCTGCTCCCAATTCGGAGACTCTCCAAGATTGGATTTATTTATCCACCAATATCCGGGTTTTGCTTTAGTTTTCATCATTTCTTGGCTATTCATGTCCGTTCCTTTTTTTCTAGTTCCTGGGCACCTAACTCATCCATCAACTCGGACGCGCTGAAGCGCGCCGGTTATGTCAAGCGTTAGAGCGCATCCGTATCAATGCCGCCATCTTCTGCCATTTCGCGGAGTCCGGGCTGTGCATCACTGCCATTCTCGGGTTCCGTACCGCGTCTAGTACGTGCTGAAATGCAGCTTCCGTCATGGCGAGTTTAGCGCATTCTTCGCGCTCAATCTCTCGGGCAGCATTCCACGTCACGCGAGCAAGTTGCATCAGTCCAATTTCTTCCGGGTCAAAGTTCGCGGTTTGCTTGGCCCACCATGCTTCAAAATCCATGTTCTCTCCTAGTTGAAACAGCGCTCTAACACGGCGGTCAACAGCGACCGCGCTGAAGCGCGGCGCGTTACCTTATGCGTTAGGGGCCTAATTGTTTGCCCGCCATCCACGGATCAACTTCGCGCACTCTTGCGCACCCACTTTGCATCCGTGGCGATTCTGGTACTCACAAATCCGCGCCCACTCTATGCACTCTCTCGAATACACATTCTCAGCATCTACCGCACATGCACTCCAGCCGCCCCATGCCGCATCAGTGCTCATCGTCCGGTAGTCGCCTTCGTCTGTCCGGTCAATATTCCAACCGTTCGACTCGGCCCATTTTTCAAATCTGGTGCGGGTTGTCATTAATAGCCCCATGAAATGCGAAAGTCGATCAACCACAACGACAGCACAAATTCATTCCCTCCGCCCATCACACCAAAGGCAAACAGCGGCCATTTATGGCGCAGCGGTTCAACCTTGAATTGCAAACTTTTTCGCATGTCTTTCCTCTCTCTTATCAACCGCACCCATAACTCGTCGCTCAAGCCGACCTGTCGCATAAAGCCGCGCCAGGCGGCTTAGCTAGTCGTTAGGCACATAAACCCAAATGGTGCTGCCAAAGTCTTTCGGGTCATCACGCCGAAACAAAACGCCGTTCTCCGGTTCGCCGTCATAGAATGGAACGCCAGCCTTCCGGCACTCGCGCTCAACCCATTCAAAGTACGCGGCTATTCCGCCAAGCACGGGCGCATCTTCAACGCGCAACCGCACTTCAATTTCTTTGCTCATTCCGCCTCCATGCCTAACATTTGCGTCAACGCGGACGCTTCGCAAGCTCAGCGCCGGTTACGCCAACGTTAGGTACTGATACATTCACGATTATGGTCAATTGCGCTTTCAATGCCGTATTTATCCCAACACTCTTTGCACAAATCAGTTTGCGTGTATGGGAACAATTCTTCTGGATCGTTTGTTGCTATGGAAATCGAAATGTATACCGCATCACGAGGCTTGTTTATCCCGCATACGCAACAATTCTTCCGTCTCCAACCATTAGGTTCACAAAAATTACACACAGCAATCTCCTTTCGCGGAGCCTAACCCCGCATTGAACTGTGACGCTGCTAAAGCGGCGCACGTTAATTTAGACGTTAGGCATTGCCGGTCACTTTTGCGTAGTGTTCCAGCCTCGAAGCAATTGCGCGCACATCAGCATCTTCGCCACGAATAGAAAACACACGGGAAATCCATCCCTTTCCTTCTCGAAATCTAATTTTTCTACCGTGGAATATTTCACTTTCAAGCATTTCTCGGATATTCCTGCAAATCAGTATCCCCGCTGAAAATTCAAAACTGCTTTCGTTCATTATTCTTCTCCAAATTTTCCTAACAGCAACATTAGCGCACGCTTCACGCTCTTGCTTCGCCCCTTCTTCCCAGGCTTCCTTACAGACTAGATACCTTCCACTGCCCATGAAAATATTATGCTTATCTGCCCACTCTTCAAACGTCATTTTGCACCGCAAATTTAGCATTGCTAATCAAATCTTGGGCGCTATCCTTGGCCGCTTCAAGGTGTTGTTTATCCACGCCGACAGATAGGCTCAACCCCTCTAGCTCTATCCAGATAGATTTTAAGGCGCGTTCAATAGAGCCAATTGCGTTTTTGTGGTCGTTTGTCATTTGATCACCAGTCGGGTTGATTGCTCTAAATGTGCGCCTGGTACGTTAAATCCGTCCTTGATTGCTTGGGCGATTAGTTTCTTGTCTGGCGCTGGCGGCGGCACTTCCGGCTGGCGCATGTAATCGGCTGGCAATGTGCTTGCGTCATCAATTACTACGCTTGGCGGATTGGATTGGATAGCCAGCTTGAACCACGGAGAATCAATCTTGCTGATGCCGCAGCGTTCCATATTATCCTTGAGATAGGCGCGGATTCGTTCGGCGCGTTTCTCAATGGCTTTTCTGCGTGCTGCCATTTGGATTTCGGCTTCCTTGATTGCGTCTGCGCTGCTTTCCAGGTTGCGCACGAAGGCGGCCACGCTGGTGCATTTCTCTTGCAATTCGCCTTCCAGCCCTTCGAGCGTGTCGTCTATGGTCTGGTCGTCAAGATCAGAATCAGCCAGCTTGAGGAAGGCTTGCTCATATTGTCCTGCCAGTTGGTACAAAGCTAGATCGTTCATGTTCTGTTATGGCGCGACTTATTAGGCCGCGCCAATCCAATTAGAAATTAACGTCAGACTCGAAATCGGCAAACGGGTCAGCCGACTTGCTTTTCACTTGACCCCATTCCGGCGCTGCCATGATGGTTGCCTTGAGTTTTTCGCCAAAGCCGTTAAACATTTCCATGTCCGGGTTGTCAATGTCGAATACCTGGATTTCGTTGATTCCGTCCGGTTTCGGCATCCCCTTTGGCAGCGGCATGATGCTAGCGATATTGGCGTATTCGTTGCCGTTCTTGCCGACCTCATGCACGATGTTGAGCATACAGAAAGCGCCACAGATTTTAGTTAAGTCAAAATTTGCTTCTTCCTCTGGCGTGAAGGCTTTACCGCGCCATGCTTCTAGGTCTTTACGCATTTGCGCTTTTTCGTGCAGGCTGACCGTGTAACGCTTGCTGACCGAATATGGGCGTCCATCTTCCATCTTGTCGTCGCCTAGCAATTCCCAGGCAAACATAACTTTATGCTGCTGCTTTTTCTGCCCCTGAAATTCCGTTTCCTGTGTTCCCAGGTCGATGAGCCGGTAACAGCGAGCAATATGCACGCCATGGGGTGTTAGCTCGAAGTTGCTGCCGCTGTTGGTTGCTGTCAGACCCATGATAATTTCCTTTCGTTTCGTCGTTAAAAATCGCGTTAAATTGCTCTTCCATGCCTACCGTTTGAAACCATTGCATGCCGCCATCATCCATATTTCACCCCTCTATTCCGGGTTCACGTTTCCACATCTTGCAAGCTTCAAAAGGCTTGATTCGCCAGTACCAGCAATATATTCCGTCACTTGTGCCAATGCTGTGCTTGCAATTTTTGCAGTTTAGTTTTTTGGCTTTTTCTTGCGTTTCCATGCTTCGCTTTCGGTGTATCTGTGGCCACCTTTATAGGCAGGGTGCAAAACGTACTTTTCACCCAAAAACGCTAGCGCCTGTTGCAGCTTTTGCTTGTGCTGTTCAGTTAGGTTATTCATCAAACTCTCCCATCAGCCGAGCAACAGGAAGCGCAACGATTACGCCGACAACGAACCACATTCCAAGCACGATTAAGAAATCCATGATTAACTCCCAAGTGCGTTTAAACGTGCCCTTGCTTCTTTCAATAGCATGATGGCTGTCTCGATTTCATCTTCAGCTATCATCGGATAAACAAGCGCTTCAGCAACTTGCTTGTTTACCTTGACTAGCAGTCCGGTAATTTCAGATCGAGCTTGCTGCATTTCGTCTTGTACCGCTTGACGGAGACCGACCAGGCTTGTGTAGGTGTCCATTCAATCCTCCATCGCGTTATTTGCACAGGTTGTAGCGTGATCCCGAGCAGCTTTATTGAGCATCGCTTCAATATGGAAGCTAGCCGCTGCCCATTGGCCGCGATATACCAAGGCCAATAAGGTGGGCATCATTTCCTCGGTCTGCGCTGCTACGTCTTTCCAGTCAATATTTGCCAAGTATTCCTTGGCTTCGCGCTCAAATACTTCGTCGTACCATTCTTGACGAGCAATGCCGCGTTCTAGGTTGATTGCACAGCTATTTGCGATACTCATTTTTCACCCCTCCAAGTTCGTTGTGGAGCGCCTTCTCTCAGGCTGTCATGGCGCTTTCGGCTCACCATTGCGGCATTTACGCTGGATGCTTGCGGCCTGTCAGGTTCAGGCTTCTAAATTCGATGCTACTTGCTGCGCCCTGTGCCTTTGTGGCACTCCTAGAATCCATTGCTGGAAACCGTGGGTAGGGGTTAATCCCTACACGTCTATGGACTTATGCTTGCGCTGCCATTCCGGGGTTGTGTTCAACTACTCAATGATTCACACTATAAACGCATTAATGCCATCTGTCAATAAACACGTTAATATTTTTTACACAGGACGAAAAAAAACCGCAATCGTTGCGGTTTGTCTAAATACTGACGGGCTTAAAAAGAGGCTTTGCTTTTGTAACTGGCCAAATCGATTAGATTGTCATGGAAATATTTAGGCTGTGATGCAGAATCGGCAAGGTTTAACAAAATGCTTTTTTGTTCAACGCTTAGCAATCTGAAATATTGGATTAACTGTCGTTCTTGTTCGTTTAATCTGGATTGGTAGTACACATCCCCCCCTTTTTTTGATTTATTTGAATTGCAAAATGGACAACAATTCTAATGCAGGGTTGAATGAAATGTAAAACATTGTTAAATATATAGATAGTATTTAGATTTTGTCCTTTTTGTTTCCTTTTCCGGTCTCGCTAGCGGCTAGCTCAAGCAATTTATCTATCATTTGTCTGTAACCTGTCGAGGTATTTGAATAGATGTAAGCAAAACGCTCTATTAAATCATCTGGCATTTGCTCATCTATTTCTTCCGGCCCCGATCCTGTCTCTAACCATAATGCATTGCATTCAAGCGCCTTAGCTAGTTTTGCAATATTCAAGGATTTGCTCGTACCCTGGCTTTCTATGATGCTAATAAGCGCCTGAGTCACGCCAGCCAGCTTTGCAAGTTCAGCTTGCGAAAGATTCCGCTTGAGCCGCCGTTTTTTACACGTGTTCCCAATGTAGTCATTTTAGCATCATCCAACAATAAAACATTAATAGGTTTATTGACAAAAAACATTAATGGGTTTATAGTGCTAATCATTATGATGAACTTCCAAAACATTATTCAAGAATTAATAAGCGTTGGCCTTTCCCAAAATTCAATTGCGGAGAAGGTAAACGTCACTCAGCCACTTATCAGCCAGATTCTTAACGGCAAGACTAAATCTTGCACGTATGAGGTAGGAAACCGGCTAATTGAGCTACACAAAAAAACATTTAAACAGAAACGAAACAACTAGAGCCAGCGCTAACAAGCTGGCTTTACTTTGTGCTAGTGCAACCTGTAACACAACAAGTAGGACAAGGGGCCAGCCATGAATTGTTTTAATGACCGCAGAAAGTTTTTACCAAGAGCGCAGCGTGAAATGCCGTTTTTGCTTGGTCTTGAGCCGGTTAAATGGGTTCCATCCGATACCGTATTCGCACGGAATTTCGGCGTACATGCGCCACACATGAGCCGTTTTGTTAATCCAGACAGTAAAGCGCCGATGGAATTGCACCCTGACCTGATACCGGATTTTGAGAGCTACACAGGATGGCGCGGTATTACTCAATATCTGGCACGTATAAGCAAGGTTACGTTAATGGAGCAGGTTATAGAAGCTAGGAGGACTGCTTAGATGGCCGGGGATTGGATGAAAGTCGAGCTTGAGCTACCAGATAAACCGGAAGTTCATGCGTTAGCAGGAATTCTTTGTATAGACCCTGATTTAGTAGTAGGTAAGTTGCTTCGTGTGTGGCAATGGTTCGATAAACATACCGTAGATGGTAACGCTTTCGGCGTTACATATTTGATGATTGATCGTATCACCAGCGTTGCAGGTTTCGGTGAAGCGATGATGTTTGTTGGTTGGTTAGAACAAAACGACAAGGTTTTGACTATGCCTAAATTTGATCGCCATACCTCTGCAAGCGCCAAACAACGGGCTTTAACGGCCAAAAGGGTGGCTAAAAAACGTAACGCTAATAGTAACGATGAGAGCGTTACATTAGCGTTAGCTAGAGAAGAGAAGAGAAGAGAAGATATAAATATAAATACCGGAGAATCCTCGCCCAAAAATTCAAATCCTGAAAAACCAAAAACCTCAAAACAGAAAAACAAGAAAACACCACTACCCGAATCGTTCACGATTTCTGAGAAGGTTACTACTTGGGCGACCTCTCACGGTTACGGGAGGCTTGAAGAGCGTTTAAGCCATTTCGTCGGAACAGCCAAAGCAAATGGTTATACCTACGTCGATTGGGATCAGGCGTTTATGAACGCTATCCGAGACGATTGGGCCAGGCTTAACGGCAAACCTTCTGCAAGGGCTTCGCCAGACTGCGAGATTTTGCCCAATGGCATGAAACGGTCTGAACTCAGCCCAGAGCAATGGGCTTACGCGAAACAAACGGGGATGATATGAGCGCTGACGAGATTATTTCTAGGCTTTCCAAGGTTAAAAAAACCGGCCCCCGGTCTTGGGTTGCGTGCTGTCCTGCCCATAACGACCGAAGCCCCAGCATGACAATCCGCGAAACTGACGATGGCCGTGTTCTGATTCATGATTTTGCTGGTTGCGACCCCTTGTCGATCCTGCAAGCAATCGGACTTTCGTTCGAGTCGCTGTTTCCGGTTGAGTCTCGCTGGGAACATTCGAAAGGCGAGCGCGTGCCGTTCAATCCGCGTGATGTACTCCGGGCTTTGTCGCATGAAGTTTTCATTGTTGCTCTGGCGTCTTGCGGCTTGGCGAAAGGTAAGGCTTTGCCCGAAATCGATCATCAACGGCTATTGCTGGCTGTAAGCCGCATTCACACCGCAACCGAGGCTTGCCAAGCATGAACGAAAACACCCTAGACAAAATCGCCAGTATTTTTCCGAACCGCTTAAGCGTGGAGCTTGATTTAAACCCGTACATGACGGAGGAAGTAAAACACCGCGTTAAGCCAGCCAACGAGTACCAGGATGAGCTAATCACGCTGCTGATCGGTGAGGATTTGAGCCAAAAAGGCACGCCTCTACCGTGGAATGCATTGACTGGGAAATTCGAGTTTAGACAACACGAACTAACCCTTTGGGCAGGTTACAAGGGTCACGGTAAGTCTGCTTTGCTTTCCCAAGCACTAAACGCCTGCATGATTCGCGGTGAATCGGTTTTTATCATAAGCCCGGAATTTAGACCGGCAAAAGTTCTTGAACGTTTGCTTTACCAGCGGCTTAAAACCCGTGCGCCAGACCGTGAAGAATTGCTTGAATGGATGGGCTGGATTAAAAAATTACTCTGGTTGTATGACGTGCAAGCCTCACTCAAACCGAATGACGTGATTGCTTTATGTCGCTACGCCGCGAAGGAATTAGGTGTTAAACACATTCTGATTGACTCGTTGATGAAGTGCGGAATGGCTCCTGATGATTACGCCGCGCAAAAAAACTTCATCGACAAAGTTCAAAACGTGGCTCATACCCACCCGCTACACATTCATCTTGTAGCGCATGCCAGAAAGGCAACCAACGACGAAACACCACCAAAACTACATGACGTTAAGGGCGCCAGCGACCTAGTTGACATGGCCGAAAACGTGCTGTGTGTCTGGCGTAACAAGCCGAAGGAAAAAGAACGCTCTGTAGGCATGAGCAACAAGCTACAGGACGAGCCAGATGCATTACTGATTGTGGAAGCGCAGCGCAACAGTGAAGGCTGGATAGGCACCACGCCGCTGTATTACGACCCTGAAACCATGCTTTTCTACGAGCGCGGCAATAAGCCAGAAAGGTCTGAATATGTCAAATTCTAACCGTGTACCACGTCAATTTGCAGCCGATTTTGAACTCGTAGCGACGCACTACCAATTGCGCGAACTCGACGAATACGAAACCGCCAAGCAAGCCGCAAGAAACGATTTAGACAATGCGATTGTTTGTTATGCAGCACTAGCTAAGGAGATTCAACAATGAGAAAACCGCAAGTACAAATTTTGCTTAACCACTTCAAACAGAACAGGCCGCTAACTGCTATGGCTGCGGCAAAAAATTATGACATCACAAGCTTTCACCGCCGCTTAACTGACCTAAAACGCATGGGTTGCCGCTTCAAATCCGAGTGGCGGGAAGAGCTAAACCAATACGGGCAGTTAACGCGATTCAAGCGCTATATGCTGATTTCTGGCCCACGCAAGCAAGCGTGAAGCGTATCTATCGCCTAGTACACCAGGAAGCCAGGCAACGCGCCGCTAATGACTGCCTAAACGCACCAGACGGGTACATGGTGACAGTATCGGAGCAAACCAGAAACCTTGAGCAAAATGCGAAATTATGGGCGCTTTTGGCCGAGGTGGCCGATCAAGTTGACTGGTACGGCAACAAACTCAGCGCAGAAGATTGGAAGTGCGTCTTTAGCGCGGCATTGAAGAAAGAGCGTGTTGTACCGGGCATCAATGGCGGATTTGTGGTGCTTGGGCAATCAACTAGCAAGATGAGCAAAAGCGAGTTTTCGGAATTGATCGAGCTGATCCACGCATTCGCGGCAGAAAAGGGCGTTAGTTTTGCGCAATAGCGAACGCATACACATGGCAAGAGTCGCGCAGTTGCCATGCTGCCTCTGTGGAGCGCATGGCGTGCAAGTGCATCACATCCGCGAAGGACAGGGGCTAGCGCAGCGTGCGGATAGCTGGCTAACCATTCCCTTATGTGTTGACTGTCATACCGGGAAAAACGGCATACACGGAGACAGGGCAATGCTCAGGATTATGAAAACAGACGAGCTTGGTTTGCTTGCAAAGACCTTAGAGGTGCTTTATGGCGTGTAAGCATTGCCGCTACAGCATAGGTGCGGATTCTGGCTTGTGGTGCTGGCTGTTTGGAAAACAAGCGTTAGAAGCCTGCAAGAAGTTTGAACGTGAACCAGGAGTAGAGGGGTAAAGATGCCATACGCAGATCCAACCAAGAGAGCAGAACGTGAGCGGTTTCGTAGTGCTGTACTCAAAGCTGTACGTGAGAAACCGTTAAGCATGAAAGAACTGTACCAAGCGTGCAAGCATCTTGAAGGTGTCACACAGGAAAACTTTAACATGCGAGTGGCCAAAATGGTTGGTTTAAAACACCTTGAAATGATCTTGTTAAAAACTAGAGACAAGTCGCGCAATCTTGAAAAGGTCTACGCACTTCCAAAAGGGCAATCAAAAGCGCTAAACGAAAAGTCGGACGAAAAGCCGCTTTTGTGCGATTACTGGCCCTTGGCTTACAGCCTGCCACAAGGAGAGGCTAGAAAGGTTCAAGGGGTGCGTTAATGGGCGCATTTGAACGTAATAAGGGCAGGCGGGGGCAGTCTGAATTTGCCAACGTGTTAACGGCTAGGGATTGGAAGGTTGACCCAATCACGGCAGGCGTTAAACGCGAGGACATTGTGGCAACCGATCCAGACGGGAACGCGTGGAGCGTTGAAGTCAAGAACACAACAGCCATAACCAGCGCACACAAGACGCAAGCAATGGCACAGGCAAAGCTTCGAGGATTACGTTGGATGCTTGCCAGCAAGATAGCCGGTACTCGTTTTTGGTTGGTGCAGCGGCAAGGCGTGAACCCGATAGTTTGGGAGGCGCATGGACAAGTTTAATTACCCTAACACCCCGAAACAATGGTGTACCAGTTGCATGATGAGCCGCCCAAAAGAGGGGGGAATGGAGCGCGTGCATAAAAGCGGATTAACCAAACGCTGGATTTGTGGATGGTGCGTAGACCGTGCCAAACAACGAAAAAAGGAGGCTGCATGACGTTAATCGAATGGGTGAGGCTGGAATATCCACGAGCAGGTTGGCATTTAGAGAATTGGGCCGACTACATGCACACAGGAGCAGTCGTCCAGGGCTACAAGCGCAAAGTATCGTTATTCGCCAGCGGTAACTCCCATTCGTTCGAGGATTTAACTGACGCGGTAGACAATCAAACGGCACGCGATGCAGACACGGTAATAGGCGACATGCCGCCGCGCCTAAGCTGTGCGCTGCATAACGTGTACCTGGCAAGCGTGTGGCGTTTTCGTGGGGATTTTGAAAGCGTGTTTAGGGAAGCTGTAGAGGATTTTTGGAGAAGAGCGGAAAAGAAGGGTTTAATTTAAATACAAAAATAATTATAAATAATGCTTGACAATTCTAAAAAATTCGCTAGAATCGCAACAACAGGGACTTTTGCGCCCTAAAGAAACGTAAAGCATCGCTCTAACTAGCGGGGCTTTTTGTTTTCTCACCCCTCCAAACCCGCTTCGGCGGGTATTTTTTTGCCCGGAGAAAACATGGCAAAATCAAAATCAAGCAAAGCACCCGGAAAAATGCCAGGCAAGGGCAGCAAGAAGGGTTGTTAATAGCTAATCGTTTACGCGAACACTAAACGCGGAGAGGTAGAACATGGCAGGAAAAAAAGGAATGCACACTAAAGTGCTAAACCCGGCAGCTGTAGAAAGAATCAGGGAAAGAATACAGGCCGACAGAATTATTAAAAAACTTGAGCATCATGTACTTGATGGCGATGAAATGACATCGACCCAAGTAACAGCCGCACTGGGCTTGTTAAAGAAGCGCGTACCTGATTTAGCGTCTGTCGAGGTCGCTAATAAAGACGGAGAAGAGTTTAAGACTGTTACCCGCTTGGTTAGGGAAATCGTAGACCCGGCTAAATGATACTTAAAATCCCGACGCCACGCGTGTTTGTGCCATTGCTGGCAGATGCGCGATATAAGGGCGCCTACGGCGGGCGCGGCTCTGGAAAGTCGCATTTCTTCGCGGAAATGTTAGTCGAACGCTGCTTAATGGCAAAGACTGACGCCGTGTGTGTGCGTGAGATTCAAAAATCATTAGCGCAGTCGGTCAAAAAATTGATCGAACTAAAAATAGAATCGCTTGGCGTGTCTGACCGCTTCCGCATACTGCAAACGCATATCGAATGCGATAACGGCGGCATGATTATCTTTCAGGGCATGCAGAATCATACGGCTGATTCTATCAAATCGCTGGAAGGTTACGACATTGCTTGGGTAGAGGAAGCACAAAGCCTGAGCCAGCGTAGCTTAGATTTACTTCGGCCAACTATCCGTAAAGATGGCTCTGAAATCTGGTTTAGCTGGAACCCAAACGAGAACACAGACCCGGTTGATGCTTTCTTACGCTGCGACAATCCACCGCCTGACTCTATCGTTGTCAAAGCAAATTATCGTGACAATCCCTGGTTTCCTGACGTACTCAAAGCAGAGGCGGAGTACGACCAAACAAGAGACCCGGACAAATTCGCGCATGTGTGGCTTGGCGAATACGTCAAAAACTCTGATAGCCGGGTATTTAAAAATTGGCGCATAGAAGATTTTGAAGCGCCTCCCGGTGCTGAGTTTAGGCTGGGCGCCGATTGGGGATTTGCGGTTGATCCTTCTGTATTACTACGTGCCAGAATCGAAGGCCGCAACCTCTATATAGACTATGAAGCATACATGGTTGGTTGTGAGATTGACCGGCTTCCTGACCTGTTTGACCGTGTGCCTGATTCGCGCAAATGGTTTATTACCGCCGACTCTGCCAGGCCAGAAACGATTAGCTACATGCGCAATCATGGCTATCCGAAGATTAATGCAGCGATTAAAGGCGCTAAGTCAATCGAGGAGGGTATCGAGTGGTTGCAAACCTTCGACATTATTGTACATCCACGCTGCAAGCACTTGATCGACGAGTTGACGCTTTACAGCTACAAGACAGAACCGCTTACCGGCGAGATATTGCCGGTTCTTGAAGATAAGAATAACCACTTGATAGACGCGCTGCGCTACGCTTGCGAAGGCGCAAGACGCGCTGTGCAAAACAAACCGAAACCGCAACCGCAACAAATAAAAGCGCCAATGCGTCCGGGCGCTTGGATGCGATAAATAATTTTTATGGGCAACGGTGCGAAGTTAGAAAAATACCGCGCTTATATCAAACGAACATAAGGCTAATTTATGACCAGTGAAGCGAAAGAAGAAAAGGCAGAAGTCGAAGCCGATCCGCTCCACGAAGCAAGAGAGCGTTATAAGACAGCCGTTGAAGCGTGGAAAGAAGATAGAAAGCGTTATATAGAAGATGTGAAATTTGCGGCTGGTGAACAGTGGCCAGATATTTACAAAGCAGACCGAGAGGCCGCTGGACGCCCTGTACTGGTTGTTGACAAGCTTGGACAGTACGTTCGTCAAGTCGTAAACGATTCTCGCCAATCTCGCCCAGGTATTAAGGTGCGCCCGTGCGACTCTATGGCAGATGTAGAGACGGCGGAAATCCTGCAAGGGCTATGCCGTCATATCGAAGAGCGTAGCAGCGCTGATATTGCGTATGACACAGGCTTGGAATGTGCTGTAAAAGGCGGCATGGGTTTCATACGGGTAATAACTGAATATGCCCATGATTCCACGTTTGAACAAGAGATTGCTATTAAGCGCGTGCGCAATCCGTTGTCTATTGCATTTGATCCTAATTGCAAGGAGCCCGACGGCTCAGATGCCAAATTCTGCTTTGTGCTTGAGGACTTGGAAAAAGAAGATTACGAAGCGTTGTATGGCGACGAAACCCCGGTAAATTGGGAAACAGACGCGACCCAATACGCCGGATGGGTAAGCGGTGACAAGATCAAGATTGCCGAGTATTACTATGTTGAAGAGCAGGAAAGCAACCTGCATTTGTTCTTTGACGGAACTACTGCAACAGATGAAGAAATAGACGCCGCAAAATCAGCAGGAATTCCTATCCCACCTATCAAGGAAACGCGCAACATCCCTATTAAAAAAGTGATGTGGTGCAAGATGAACGGCAAGGATTACCTAGAAAAACCGATTGAATGGCCTGGAAAATATATTCCTATCGTGCCAGTGTGGGGCAACGAGGAAGATATAGATGGTGAAGTGATCCACACTGGCATGATACACAATGCCAAGGGAGCGCAGCAGCTTTATAATTTCTCACGTTCTGCTTATGCAGAACGCGTTGCATTGACTCCAAAAGCACCTTATATCGCGGCATTCGGCCAAGTCGAGGATTACCCGGAATGGAGCGATGCGAACGAGCGTAATTATAGTGTTCTGCGCTATAACCCGACAGACGTAAACGGTACGCCTGTACCGCCGCCGCAACGTCAGCCCGCCTTTGATGTGCCAGCCGGATTTGCGCAGGATATGCAGCTTTCAGAGCATGATATTCAAGCTAGCCTTGGGATGTACGCTGCAAGCCTTGGGCAACCCAGTAACGAGAAGTCAGGCCGTGCAATTATGGCGCGGGAGCGTTCTGGTGATATGGCTACTTTCCATTATCACGATAATTTAGCGCGTGCCATTCGACAAGTTGGCCGGATTGTTGTGGATATGGCCCCCAGGATTTATGACACGGCGCGGCTAATCCGCATTGTTGGCCTGGATGGTCAGCCTAAAATGGTGCAAATCAACCCTAACCAGCCGCAAGCCTCATTGAAGCTTGGCGCTAAGTCTGTATATAACATTGGTATTGGTCGCTACGATGTGGCAGTCAGCACAGGCCCAAGTTACACCACACGCCGCCAAGAAGCCGCTGAAGCCATGATGCAAATGGTTCAAGGTAATCCGCAGATGATGGGGATCATGGGCGACTTGATGGTGAAAAATATGGATTGGCCTGGCTCTGATGAAATGGCCGAACGCTTGCGCTTGATGCTGCCGCCTCAAATTCAGCAAGCCGCGCAAAAGGACAACAACTTACCGCCGCCACAAGTGATCATGGCGCAAGCTCAACAAGCCATAAGCCAGCGTGATCAGCAATTGCAGCAAGCGCACCAGATTTTACAAGCCATGCAAGCCAAGTTGCAGGAAACCTTGCAGCGTGACCATGAGAAAAACGCAGAGCTGGCTATTCAAGCCAAAGAGCTGCAACTTAGCGAACGTGATACAGAGATCAAAGCGTATGACGCCGAAACCAAGCGCATGCAAGTATTAGCGCCTGCTTTCGCGTCAGAGCAAATTAAGACCATAGTTATACAAACGCTAACGGATATTTTGAGCACCCCAATGCGTGAAGAAGTAAACGAACCGCCGCCGAATATGATGATGCAAGAAGAACCGCCTCCGGGCGGTTTTTTTTCGCCCGAAGAACAGCCGCCTAGCGCGGCTTTTTTTTCGCCTGATGGAATGGTCAACGGCGCACCAGAAGCGCCGGAGGGTATGCAAGGAGTTTAGTAATGTCCGACGACATCCAAGCAGGGATGGAAGCAGCACCAGTTGAAGAAGTAATCACAGAAGCACCCGAAGCAGCAGAACCAGAAGCAAAAGAAGAAGCACCGAAGCCAAAAGACGATGACGATGCGCCCATACCTAAAGGCGTACAGAAGCGCATTGACCGGGCAGTAAGGCGGCAATACGAAGCCGAAGCAGAAGCGAAGTATTTGCGTGAGCAGTTGCAACGCACTGCGCAAGAAATGCGCCAAGAAATACAACAAACAGCGCCACAAGAGTCCGAAGCCCCGCGCATTGAACAGTTCCAGACATATGAAGATTTCTTGCGAGCGCAAGCCCGTTATGAAGCGAAGCGAGAAATCGAACAGACATTAATCGAGCACAACAAACGCTTGATGATGGAGAAAGCCCAGGCGGAACAAAGGAAAACCGCCGAGAGCTGGAGTCAAAAAGTAGCAAAAACCACGGCAGAACTGCCGGATTTCGCTGATGTAGTCGGCTCGTCAAGTGTACCCATGCCGGAACACGTCAAGCAGATGGTTCTAAACAGTGAGCAAGGCCCGAAGCTGGCCTATTACTTAGCAACCCATCCAGACGAAGCCGAACAGATTGCAAATCAGCATCCATTAGCCGCAATCCGCGCACTCGTGCGAATCGAGGACACCTTAGAGGCTGAGAAATCAGCCAAGAAAGCAACTGACGCGCCACCCCCTATCACTCCCGTTGGAACCAAGACAAAGAGTTCTAAAAGTCCGGCGGAAATGACCCAGGCGGAATTTAACGCGTGGCGCAAATCACACATTAAATCTAGACATTAGGAGCTAAAACATGGCTAATTCATTTGAAGTTACGACGCTTGTTGCAAAGGAAGCTTTGCGCATTGCACATGAAAAATTAACCTTCATCGGCACAGTAGATCGTCAGTATGACGATTCTTTTAAACAAACTGGGGCTAAACACGGTTCAACACTGAAAGTAAAAAGCCCTAACAGGTACACCCGCCGCACTGGTTCACGCGTCATGGATGTACAGGACACCACGGAAGTCAGTCAAACCATTACCGTTGCCACTCAGGACGGTGTGGATATGCGCTTTAACTCTGCCGAGTTGGTGCAATCCGTATCGAACGGAGCAGCTTTTGACGACCTGAGCAAAAACTATATTGAGCCTGCTATGTCGGTTCTGGTGTCGGGTATTGAGTCCGACTTTCTGGCGTATGCAACCAAAGCAACTTACAACTTGGTCGGCTCTGCTGGTACCGCTGTAACTACGCTGGTCACTCCTGGCCAAGCACGCGCCAAGATGAACGGAATGCTAGCTCCAAAGGATGCTCGCTGTGTTCAAATGGATTCCATTTCTATGGCTTCTTTGGTCGGCACTACTTTGGCAGGCTACCAGAACCCAGCAGCAGACTTGAGCAAGCAATATCGTGAAGGCTTCGTGGCACGCACTGCCATGGCTGACTTCTACGAGAATGAGCGCTGCTACAACTATACCGCTGGTTCTGACCATACCACTGTTACCACAACGGCCTCTGCTGCTGTAACGGATGGCGGTACTACTATCACCATTCAGAATGGTACAACGACTGTTGGTTCTGTATTCACGGTTGCCGGTGTGTATGCCTGCCATCCAGAAACCAAGCAGAGCTTGGGCTACCTCAAGCAGTTTGTTGTGACGGGTGGCACGTTGACCGGCGCACTGACCGTTAGCCCAGCCACTTACCTTACTGGAGCACTGCAAAACGTGTGCAGCTCTGCAAGTGCGCAATTGGCGACCACTGATTTTAATTCCCAAGTGGCTACCTTTGTCGGTGCTGACTCTGGTGTATACAGCCAATCCCTGATGTACCACCCGGAAGCGTTCCAATTCGTTACCGCTGACTTACCGCTGATGGATGACGCCAATAAGTGTGTACGCATGAATCAGGACGGTCTAAGCATTCGTGTGTGGCAAGCGTCTGACATTCGTAACGATGAACTGTTGATGCGTATCGATATCTTGTACGGCATGGCGGCGCTTCGCCCGCAGTGGGCATGCCGCATGATCGGCGCGGCTGCATCTTAATCAATAGAGGGGGAAACCCCTCTTTCTAATTTTTCTAGGAGAACAACATGGCTGCTCAAGATTACGAACAAGTCACTTATAACTCACCCGCAGGCGCTCAAATGGGCCAGTCGGCTACCGAGAAAATCGGCTTTTATGGTTCTACACCTGTCGTACAGCGTGCAAGCTCTGTACAAGCCGCTTCGGTAGTCTCTGCTGCTTCGTTTATTTCCGTATCTACCAATCTGTGTCTGTTTGCTGCCGAAGTTGCGGCAACGCTGACCGGCTTGGGGTTGTGGAAGGGCGGCGCTTAATTGACTAAGGGGAAGTTACTGCATGTTGGTTGCGGTGGCGACCCCTTACCCTATTTTTTGCAGGATTACGCAGAAACGCGACTAGACATAGACGATACACATAAGCCGGACATTCTGGCGAGTATGACGGATATGGGCGACATCGGAGAGTTTGATGCAATCCTATGTTCACACTCGCTGGAACATTTGCTACCGCATGATGTTGCGAAAGCTCTGACAGAGTTTGTGCGCGTGCTTAAACCTGGCGGGTTTTCGGTGATTTTCGTGCCGGATTTGGAAGGTGTGAAAGCTACGGAAGAACCGTTATTTGAAGCACCTTGCGGCACGATTACCGGTCTTGATTTGCTCTATGGTCTGCGTTCATTGCTGCATGTTATGCCGTATATGGCGCACAGAACTGGCTTCATAGCGAAAACGCTAGAACAAGCCGTACTCAATGCAGGATTTACTAAGGCAGTTACAACCCGATTGCCAAACTACAACTTAATGTGCGTGGGAGTGAAATGAGTAAAAAGGTTGTGTTTTGTATTCCTACCGTCAAGCGCCCGTATCAACAGACGCTAGACAGCCTGGAAGCATCCATTCCGTTGATTAAAGCGGCTGGATGGGATGAAGGCATGGTAAACGAAATTGGCAACCCATATATCAGCGCAGCACGCGCAACCATGCTTAGAAAAGCACTGGACGCCAAAGCAGATGTCATTATGTTTATTGACCACGATGTATCTTGGAAACCTCGAGACCTGCTGACATTGATCGAAACGCAAGGCGATGTTGTAGCGGGTACATACCGCTTCAAGGCGGATGAAATTAGCTTTATGGGTACAGTACAAACTGGCCCTATGGGTACGCCTCTAGTCCGTGAAGATGGCGCAATCAAAGCCAATACTGTACCCGCTGGATTTCTGAAAATAACTAAAGAAGCCGTAGACAAATTCATGAGCGCTTACCCTGAATTGTGCTACGGGCCGAAATATAACCAATCTGTTGACCTGTTCAATCATGGCGCTCATGAGGGCTTGTGGTGGGGCGAGGATTACGCATTTAGCCGCCGCTGGTGCGAGAAATGCGGCGATATTTGGCTTGTTCCAGACTTGGATTTGACCCATAACGCAGTTGATAGGGAAGGATTTAATAAGGCATATGTCGGCAACTTCCACCAATACCTAATGATGCAGCCAGGCGGAATAAATGATCCGGAAAGGAAAGCGGCATGATCTTTATCACGCACCCTGAACACGGCTGCAATAATGTCAACAAGGCCGAGCTAGAAGAATGCCTAAAACATGGCTGGGTGGTGACGGACATTGCCGAATGGTATGGCAGGAAATCGCCTAAACCAGCCGAACAAAATCAAGACGTGATCCAGATTGATACCGCAAAAAAACGCGGTAGAAAGCCCAAGGCCGCGTAATGGCAACAGCGCAAACGATTATTAACAGGTCAGGCCGCATGCTAGGGCTATGTGAGCCAAACACCACACTGGATTCAAGCGTTTCTGCTGATTTCCTAGTCGCTTTGAAAGCGCTGATGGAGTCAATGCAGAATGACAAGCTGTTAACTTATGACGTGATCGAAACCACTAAAACGATGGTGGTAGGGCAAGAGACTTACACGATAGGTTCAGGTGGAGATTTCAACATCGAGCGACCTGTATTCCTAGAGGGGATGTATGTTACGGCAAATGGTATCGACTATCCGCCAATGACAGAACTTACCCCGGCGCAATATGCAACGATCCCGCAAAAGCAAACATCAACGTCAGACATTCCGAATTACTACAAATTTGAGACTACTTACCCGCTTGCATCGGTAACGGTTTACCCATCGCCGTCAACGACTAATATTCTAAATCTGCGCTCTTACTACATTGTCACGGCGCTATCTTCTCTAAGCACTAGCATCGCTTTGCCTCCAGGTTATGAGGATACGTTGGCTTACAACCTTGCTGAAGCAATGCTTCCAGAATATCCACAAGCAAGCACTGGCATTCAGATTGTGCTCAACAAAGCCAAAGAAACTAGATCGGCATTGAAACGCCTTAATTCAATAGCGCCGATCATGCAAACAACACAACTTAACGCTATTGGTAAGCGTGGCAAGTCTGATATTTATACGGGTACATAAATCGCAGTGTGTTTTCAATAAACAGGGATCAAATTTAGGAGTGGCGGAATATGGGACAATTTAAAGCCGAACACAACGGGGCATCATCTTTGCAGTCATTGAATGGCACAACGCTTGTCATAAATACTGCTGGTGCCTGTTATCAAATACCAACGACATTCACATTAAAATCAGCAGATGCTACACGGAAGATTGAATTTAGCACAGATGGCGGAGTCGAGTATTTTGAGCCTGCTTATGATGTAAGTTCAACGACAATGCTAGTGACGACGGCATTTTCAGGAATTAGCCACGTTAAATTTACAGGGGCATCAACGGATAAGTGGAGTATTGCATAATGTGGCCAACAAAGACCCCGTACATATATATTAATGCAAGTGGCGACATTACCACGCCTTTGCAAAATGCAATCGACATATTGCAATCTAACCAAGGTGGTATTGTAGAGATTGGGGCTGGTGATTGTACAATCTCTTCTACTATTACTATTTCTAATGGTTATCCTTCTGATGGTTCAGACTATCGAGGCGGGATTACGATTCGCGGCCAATCACAAACGGGCACAAGAATTACTTATTCTGGTTCTGGAAAAGCATTTGTAATCGAATCAGATAATATTGTTTCTAGTACTGGAGTTCTTCAGTATCTAAACTTTGAAAGCTTTTCACTATTCGGGCCAGGGAAAACAACTTCTGGCTCTGTTGGAATGCACTTTGCAACAACAACGGCTGCACACCATACGCTTGTAAATAGATTCACAATGAAAGAAGTAATTATTCGTTACTTTGAAACATTAATGAATCTTGATGATTGCGGATTTAATTATTTTGAGCGTTGTTCTTTCTATGATGCCGTATATGGTTGGGGTCTTGGATATAACGTAGACGGTATTGTAGCAGTTTCTTGTCAATGGGGTTCTAGTTTAGACCTTGGTTCTGAGAACATGAATAATGCTCTCTACTATAATTATGATAGCCCATGGGCAGCAACAAGTCCGGGTTCGAATCAAGCACATAAGTTTATTGGTTGCTTTTTTATGCACTGTGGAAAAGTTGCCAATATTTATCAAGCATCTAGTTGCGCAATTACGTTTGATTCCTGCTATTACGAATCATGCAAGCAATATGCAACTTTAGGTAACAATACGAACAGTTCGACCGCTCCAAAACAAGTTCGTTATGAAAACTGCCACTTCAGCCGCATGTATATGGGTGGTGTTTCTGCTGTAATCAATTCAGCAGGTAGTGGTGGAACAAATGGCACTGGGTACACCGACATCGTTGTAACTGGCGGAGATGGTAGTGGGGTTACAGCAACCTATGATGTGGTTGGAGGATCAGTCACTAATTTAGTTATAACCAACCCTGGTTATGGCTATGTATCAACATCACTTCCAACTATTACTTTCGGGAAATGTGCTAACGCAACTACAACTGTTTCATGGGTTGGTGAGCCGTGGCCTAAATTTGCATTTGAGCATAACCTTGCTTCTGGAACGCTATCTTTAAAAAATTGCTATACAGATGATGCCAGTGGGCCTAATGGCGGTTGGATTAGAGCTAATAAAGGCGGATCAATAGTAAATCTGGAAAGTAATACAATGATCTCGGCTGCTGGCGATAACCAGTGGCAGATTGGATGTTTTGACAGTTCAACAACTTTAAATGGTGCGGTTGCGGCTGGCGCGTTGACATTTACCACGAATGCAAGCATAGCTCAAAACTCATATTTCGCACTTTACCTAACCAATGGCGAGATATTCTATGGCAAGCAACTTAGTGTAACTGGAACAACCGTTACATTTAGGTATCCGGTACCCTCTGCCGCTGCAAATGGCGCGACTGTGGTGCATTTGTATGGCAAGAAAGTTGTTCAAGCTACAAATGGGGCGGTGGTTAATTTTGGATATAGCACCAGTGCAGCAAACAGTATCGTCGATCATTTTAATATGACGGGTACAGGTTCTAACACCAAAGCATATAAATCAAATAGAGCATTTAACCTTACTACTGATTACAGTGTAATGGAAGAATGGGTAAAAGTAGGAACTGGTGACGATACTGCCGCTGGTGCCGGATATTCCATAGCATATACAACTGGTGTAAATGCTAATGGCGCATTGGTTGGTAAGGGCTGGCATCAATTAACTAATACAACTACCGCATTGCCTACAGCAACAGCAGCGTTAAACGGTATGTTTTATTTCCTAGCAGGTGGAGTTGGTGCAGCAGATAATTTATATATTTGTATGAAATCTGCTGCTGACACGTACTCCTGGAAATTGATAGTCACTGGTTGATAAAAAATCTGATGGCACGTATTCGCCTTCCATTCGCTGACAGTAATAACAATCGCTCGTACTTAAACACCACTGACTATTTATTGTTCAATGCTTATATTGAGCGTGGCAGTGATGGCCCAGCGATTGTTAAGCGTCCGGGTTGGAAAAGTAAACTCGCTACATCGTCTATCGTAACAACTGGGCGCGGGTTTGTTTATAGTTCTCCGCATAGCTTGTATTACGCCTGCATTGGTGACGCGCTGTTTAAGATTTCAAACGATCTTTCAACCGTTACCGAAATAATTAGAAAGACACCGACCAGTGCAAGTTATTCAGCAGCGGCAGGCGGTACGCTGACTTATGTATTTGCCGCAGCACATGGGTTTATTGCCACGCAGCAGGTCAATATAAGCGGCATAACTGGAGCAACCCTTGCAGCAGGGTATACAGGCGTCAAAACGATTGCGGCGGTCTCGACTACCAGTGTAGCCAATGACACATTTACCGTGACGGGTGTAGGCGCTGACCCTGGTGCGGCTACGCTTTCTAATGCACGGGTAAGCCCTATTCTTACCGATAGCGGCAAGGTGTACTTTGAGCAAACGAAAAACGGTACGGCTCAAGTCACTATGCTGCAAATCCCTAAGACTGATTCCTACCCTTCGCAATTATTTATGATTGCTTCGGGCGGAACGGTAACGCGGGTAACGGATGCTGACTTACCAACGGATTTAATCGGAGCGCCTGTTTCCGTGGATAGCTATTTATTCACTCTAAGCGCTGCCCAGCAACTCGTTTATAACATGGATTTAGAAGCGCCAACGTCGATTAATTCGCTGGCGTTTGTTGGCGCGAATACTTACGCAGACAACGCCGTGACACTGGCGAAGCATCATAATCAGGTGGTGTGCTTTAAGGAATATTCAACTGAATTCTTCTATGATGCACAAGTCGCCGCGCCTAGTTCACCACTCGCAAAGATTCCACAACAAACGCTAACTATTGGCTGTGCCTCTGCGGCTTCCGTGGTGCAAATAGGCAATAACATTATTTGGCTATCGCGCAATCAAAACGGCGGATTGGCTGTTCATGCGATGGCTGGCGGTGTACCGCAAAAAATCTCTACGCCTTTCATCGACAGAATATTAGCCTCGATGGAGTCCTTCGTCTTTGGTGAAAATGTTGATTCGTTCTATATCTCGAATGAAGGCCATGAGTTCTATATTCTATCCGTCACGGGAAGCATCGGCACTAATCAGGCTATTGCAGATATTGCTGTATGTGATGTGGCGGTATGTGATGTCGGCGGATCGTTAAACGTATTCAAGCGAACGCTGGTCTATGACCTTGCAGAACAAGCTTGGCATGAGTGGGGAACCTATGATTCTACAACCGGAACGCAAAGCGTTTTCTTTGGCGCTTTCTCTGTTTCCGGGCCGCATGTTTCAAATTCGCAAGACTTCACCAATACATTGATTATGGAAAAAGCAACAGGTGATATATATGAAATGTCTCCCGCTCCATTAGGCGTTTCTTATGGCACAACCTACAAAGACGGTTCGAGAACTATTACCGTTAAGCTAGTAACCAATAACGCAGATGGCGGAACCAGAAACCGGAAGCGCTGCAATAGCTACGAAATATTAGGCGACAAGAATACCAGTAGTACAACGCTTTCTATCCGACACACAGACGATGACTACCAAACATGGTCAACAGCCAGAACGGTTGATATGTCCGGCGCTCGGGCGCGTCTGTTAAATTGCGGTACATTCCGCCGCCGCGCACATGAATTGACGCATGCAGACGATACGCCATTGCGTCTGGTAGCTGCTGAGATAGATGTCGATCAATTAGGCAATTGATGCTAATCACAAACCCGCCCGTCATTCCAGATAATTTCATATTGCAGGAGTGGCTAAGACAGGTACGCGAATTTCTTGTCACCACCACAACCGCAACGCTTGATTTTCCAAACACAGCTGCAAACAGCAATGCGGATTTAACCGTCACACTAAAAGGCGTTAAGCCAGGGGATTCGGTAATCGCCACGCCGCCAAGTGCTATCGAAGCTAGCGTTATCTGGTGTGCTTTCATCTCAGCCAACGACACAGTAACCGTTAGAGTGCATACCTATGGAGCGGGTGCGGTAAATCCTGCTTCGGGTGTGTGGCGTATTACGGTAATGAAATATTAAGGGGAACGCATGACAACGCCAACAGATGTAACTTTTTCCTACCAAGCAACGGTAATCCCTTCTTCGTGGCTGAATGGCGTCAACGATTGGGTATACGGTGCTTATGGGTTGCTAGGCGAAGTCTTTGATGCCAGCACTTTTAGGGACAAGCTAGGGCTTGGAACTAGAAGTATTACGTCTAGTTCCGATATTTCGCTACAGGATATTGCGTCCGCATACGATGTGGTTGGAACAGGCGTAACCATGACAATTCCAACGTCTGGTGCAATTTCATTAGTGAGTTTTGCTGGACGTTTAACTGAGACAGGTGGAGCAGCAACTATCGGTTTATATGTTGGCATCCGGGTAAACGGTACGAATTATTGGTTTGGTCAAAACAATACAAATGGAACAACAACTAATTTTACATTAGGCACAGCAACAACTTCGACATACAAAGAATGGAAGGGTTCTGCTTCTCCGGGTGCGACCATGACTGACTTTGTTTTGGATATTCAATCAAATGGAATAACTACGGGTAGTCAGACAGTAGAATTAATTGCGGCAAAAGGTAGCGCAGGAGCAGGAACATTAACAGGCGCAACCACTACAACCAGGGCTGTAATTCAAATAATTAGCACGCAAACATAAAATGGCTAATTGGTACGATCAATATCTTCCCTCAATACAGCAAGAGAACCAGGGCGCAGTTTGGCTTCCTTACATACAACAGGGGATTGATTACGCGAAGTTAAGCGATCCCAAGAACTTGTACTATGAAGCTACGCGCAATCCAACTTCCGGAACCATAGCAGTATGGAACCCGGCTACGAACAAAATGGAAATGAAATCCGCAGCGCAACAAACGGCAGCGGAAATGTCGCAACAACAAAAAAACGCGATTATTACGGCAGCAAAAGAACGATGGCAAGCGCTTGATCCGTCCAGCCCCTTTAATAATCCTGGGCCGGCGCCGGGATATTGGAACGAGTTTAGAGACTTATTTGAAACCGCAGCGATTTTAGCGGGAAATTATATTACCCCAGGTTCAAGTGCGATTACATCTAATTTGGCTAGTAAGGGATCACAACAACAATTAAATAGCGATTTAGGAATCATTGGACAAATTGGAACAGGCATTGCAGGCGGATTAAATGGGAATGTTAATCCGACAAACAAGCTAGCAGAAAATGCTGTTGGCTACAACCCAACTATAGCCGATTCTATTTGGAGTGAAAGCGCCACACCAATAAGCAATTTCACTGCTAACGCAGGAATAAATACCATTAATGGTGCAGTGAAGGGCGGATTAACGGCAGGATTGCAAGGTAATTCTTTAGTTAATGGTGCGCTGCAAGGCGGTGTTTCAGGTGGCGTCAATACGGCTGTTTCGGGTGGCTTAAATGCCGCATTAGGAACGGGCACAAATTCAGCATGGGATAAGGCATTAGGTATAGGCGGAAGCATGCTGAGTAACGGCATAACGTCTAACCTGTTCAAACCATCAAACAATTCTAGCAGTTCAAATATCTTCAATACTGGCAGCAATAATGGGGGCAGCATGGCAACCAATACCGAAACCAACGACCCGAATAGCTTTAACCTGACTTCATTCGGTAGTGCGCTAGCGCCATTCCTGAGCGCTTACAATTCATGGAATCAGGCCGGGAATACCAAGGACGCTTACAACCAAGCAATTAACCTGATTACCACGCCGAGCGCAGATCAGCAGAAATATCGCACCCAGCTATCCACGCTTTTAAGCAATCCGGGCAGCATGACAACCAGCCCGGTGTATCAAGCCATGCTCGATAGTGGCACGAATGCGGTGAATCGCAGCGCAGCAGCAAGCGGCATGCTCAACAGCGGAAATCGTCTAAGTGACTTGATGAACCAAGGGCAAAAGACCGCCGCGCAATACTATTTCCCACAAGCTAATTTACTGACCAGCCTGTCCGGTGTGCCAGGCGATCAAGCCGCGAGGGCAACCGGGGCAAGCGCATTGATTAGCGGCCAATCTGCGAACAATCAATTGCAGAACCAAATGCTTGATTCGCTGATGATGGGCATGGGTGCGCAGACACCAGCGCAGCAGCTTATTGCTGCAATGACTGGGAATAAAGACAACAAAGTAACTAACGCAACTTCCCCGCTTAGTACCTTAGTAACGCAAGCCAAGAACTGGTTTAACGGGCCAGACAATACCACCGACTACAGCAATTATTCGACTAGCCCGGTGTTCGACAATAATCTGAGTTGGTCTAATCTGCTAGGCGGCAGTAATGGCACGAATTACACCACGCCTATTTATGATCCTGGCGTCAATCTCGGCGGCAGCCAAAATGACTACATCAACAGCCTGCTAAACGGCAGCGGTTCACTTAACAATATTTCGTGGTTCTAAGGGGTAATCATGGGCGCTTATGATATGCAAATCGGGCCTTCGTTAAGTGACCTGATGAACCAACGCGCTATGCAGCAAGCGCAGATTTTCAACGCTGGGCAAGATGCGCAGATGCGTAATTTGCAACTACAACAAGGACAGCAGGAGTTCGAGCAAAAAAACCAGTTGCGAGATTTGATGCCAAAAATAATGAATGGTGATGATCCGCAAGCCACGCTCAAAGCTTTATTGAGTAGCGGTAATCCTCAAGCGATTGCATTAGCCGGGCAGATTGCGCCGGTTATGGCGGCGATGCAGAAGGATACCAAGACAAGTTGGCAAGATGGCGGTGATAAATTGTTCCAACTTGATGCTTACGGCAATCCTACAGGAAAAACCATGCTAAAAGGTGCGCCGCCAAAAGAAAAAACGAATTGGTCAGAACCTTTTAATATGGGAGGCGCAACGGTGCAGCGCAATTTGGACACAGGCGAAATTAGGCAAGCCGTTGCACGTGCGCCAGTGACAAATATTAATAATCAGCCAGCGCCAACAATGACCGAAGTCATTGATCCAAATAATCCTAAGCAATTAATCAGAATTGACGCACGACAATATCGAGGCGGATCGTTAGGTGCGCCTGGCGTACTCGGTATTAGCGGGAAAGAGCCGGGAGCAGCAAAAATTGCCGATCAGGTTGATGCCGGGCGTGGAACGCTCGAAACGCTGGTGACGCAATTGAAAGACTATTATGGCCAATTAAATACAAACGGCGGGATCACATCAACGAAAAATCGTGCTGGAACAAACTTAGGCGCAGGAATTGCATCTTCTGGAATTGGCCAGTCAGTAGGGAGAATGCTGGGCACTGCTGACCAATCATTGCGCAATCAGATTATTCAACAGCGCCCATTATTGCTTCAGGCCATCAAGCAGGCAACCGGCATGTCTGCGAAGCAGATGGATTCTAATGCAGAAATGAAAATGTATCTTGCTGCTGCTACCGATCCCACGCTTGACTTGGAAGCGAACTTGTCCGCGCTTGATATGTTGAGCAAATTGTATGGTGGCGGAAATCAAAATACGCCTGCCAAGCCTCCCGCGTTACCAAAACAGCCAACAAAACCCGGTGTGGTTGACTTTGGGAGTCTGAAATAATGGACGTCCGCTTACCTGATGGGACCGTCATCAACAACGTACCTGATGACATATCAAAATCAGACCTTACCGCGAAGCTTGCGAGAAACGGCTATGACGTGTCGAAGTTGCAGGAAACTACACAACCTCGCCAAGAAGCGCCAAGCGGATTTGTGCAAGGGCTGAAAGATCCGATCACGGCAGGGGCGCAACTCCTGACACATGGAATTGAAGCGATTGGGGGAAGCGGCCTAGTGAATGCTGGAAACAAACTGAATAACTGGCTTGCAAGTAAAGGCGTACCAATTGCGCGTATACCAGAAGGCGGCATGGATAAGTTGGTTTCGCAGCAAGAGTCAGAATACCAAGCGCAGCGCAAAGCAGCGGGGGAATCAGGTATTGATTGGGGGCGTATAGGCGGCAACATCGCCAACCCTGCCAATTTGGTAGCTGCTGCACGCCTTCCACAAGCCGCGACACTTGCAGGACGTGTCGGTATCGGCGCGTTATCCGGTGCCGGATTTGGTGCCATGCAGCCAGTCACAGAGGGTAATTTCTGGGAAGAGAAGGGTAAGCAAGCCGGTATCGGTGCGGCTACTGGTGGCGCATTGCCTGCCGTTGCTGGTGGTATAGCGCGGATGGTTAAGCCCAATGTACGCCCAGAAGTCCAGTTAATGATGAAAGAAGGGATAACACCAGGCCCTGGCCAGATCATGGGTGGCGCATTCCAAAAAGCAGAAGATAAAATGACAAGCTGGCCGATCATCGGCGATGCAATATCAAATTCTAGGGGAAAGGCGCTTGATAACTTCCAGCTTGCAGCTTACCGCCGTGCCCTTGCCCCAATAGGTGAAAAACCAAGCGGAATAGTAGGGCGCGAAGGGATTGCAGAAATACACTCCAAATTGTCGGATGCTTACGAAGCGCTTATTCCGAAAATGTCATTTAAGGCTGATGGCGAATTTGCAACAGGTATGCAGAATTTAGATTCGCTGATTGCCGGTTTGCCAGCCAAAGAACAAGACACATTCCATGCGGTTATGAAACGCGAATTATTTGGGCGCATGACGCCGCAAGGGTTAATGTCTGGCGAATCGTTGAAGTCTGCCGAGTCTGCGCTTGGACAGAAAATTAAACAATTCGGCGGCTCTCAGGACGGGTATCAGCAACAATTATCCGACGCTTTCAAGGAAGCGCAAAACCTGCTCAGATCGAATATTGAACGAAATAGCCCGCAGGTTGCAAAAGAGTTGTCCAGTATTAACAAAGGCTGGGCAAATTACGCCATCCTACGCGACGCAGCGTCAAAGGTTGGAGCAAAAGACGGAATGTTCACCCCCGCACAACTCGGGTCATCGGTTGCCGCTGCTGCCAAAGTCGGGAAAGGCGCGGCGGGAAAGGCAAGGGTATCTGAGGGCAACGCATTGATGCAGGACTTAACGGACGCCGGGCAGAATGTGCTATCCAGCAAAGTGCCTGATTCTGGAACGGTTGGACGGCTTGCGGGTGGGCTGGCAGTTGGCGGCGGGATGGGTGCTATCAGCCCAACGGCATTAGCCGCTACAGGGCTGGCTTCGTTAGCGTATCTTCCTGGTGGGAAACAGACCGTCGCGGCACTTCTTGCAAAACGCCCACAAGGGGCGGCAACGCTTGCCGAGCTTATACGCAATGGCGGGAATATCGCCGCGCCTGGCATCATACCAGCGGTTCAGCGCGGGGAATAGCCACAACCCAATGGCGACATTGGCCGCGCTGACGATAACAACCCGAAATAATTGTTCGTCGTTCATTATCTACTCGTACACTGCACGCCCATAAAAGTGTTCTGGCAGTTTGTCGTTACGGCCTGTCTTGGCTGCTGACTAAGCAAATAATTCAACGCCGCTGCGCGTCTGGATTCCTGCTGGCTTAGGTTCGATTGATGTAGTTGCAACATGCAATTCTTGATTTCAGGCGTACCGCGCACATAACCAAGCGCCAAGCATTGATTCCCAAGGCCATCTATATAGGCTTGCTGCTGTTCTTCTTGCCGCTGGCGTTGTTGCTCCTGATGCCTTTCCTGTTGTTCTGCCATTCTCTGCTGGAAAGCTTCGTAGTTCGCGCAACCAGGCAGGAATGCAAGCAATATGACTAAATAACGCATAGCGCACCAAATTATTCAATATGGCTTTTAACTATAGCACATTGCCTCTATTTGCAAGGGAAATCTATGCTCGTTATCCCAGTTACAAAAGCTGAAATGCTAGATAAATTCCAGAAACCGTACTATGGATATACCCAATTTCAGGGCAAATTGCAGCCAATTGTTTACATCCGGTCTGATTTGCCTAAACG
>Ga0075470_10000068_pt1 | contig 36605 bp, 51 predicted proteins | sample DEB19_08_DNA_4_FD_71482 | JGI IMG/M metagenome (GOLD analysis project Ga0075470, IMG submission 71482) | Aqueous microbial communities from the Delaware River and Bay under freshwater to marine salinity gradient to study organic matter... | ecosystem: Environmental > Aquatic > Marine > Coastal ... | reverse complement strand
CTCTTTCGTGAAGATTTCTGAAAAAACCCTCTGAGCAGGGGAAACACAAGGGGGCAGGGCTTGCGCCCCACCCCCTCGCTCGCTCTCAGACCTGCTCGGTCTGACGCTCCATTACGGGGAGGAGGTGAGCCGTAGCGTGGATTCGTCCGGACAGGGCGACCATCTTGCCCCAGACGGAGGCGACAGTGCCAGACGCTCCTGCGGACAGAATCAGGTACTCCGACAGGGCTTGCGTCCCCTGAGTCTCCGCTAGGTTCTCCAACCAGCCGACCAGACCTTTGAGTTCTGCCAAGTGTGTCAGCAGTTGCTTCTCATTCACTTGGTGGACTCCTGTCTCCCATGCCACCCACTCTGTCGTGGTCATCGTTTCCATGTCTTTGCCTTTCTGTCGTGGGGAGCCTCTCTCCCTCACGAACCCCATTCTAGGGGGTGGGTGTAACGAAGTCAACTCATTCCCCCTAATAGTGTAAAAAAAGCCTCTGACCAGCACCTTTGTCCCTCGCCGGCGATGTTTCACGTGAAACACGAACAGGTGTTCGCTCGCTCGCCCGTTCGATTACACCTCTGAGCAGGGCTTTCCCCTCAGACCCCCCTAGAAGGCTCTGTGAGCCTCTCTACCCCCTCTGCGCCCCTGCCACCCATTTCCGACGCTAGCGAGGCTCTCAGGGCATCTCGTTACACCCTGCGTGCCAACAAACGCCCTGCTAGATGGGCATAAATGACCCCTTGCGAGGGTGTAAAGAGACCCCTTGCGAGGGTCGGGCGATACTTGTAGAGCGCAACTATTGTGGTCAGCAACCATTGTGGTCGGCAATAGTTGTAGGCTACAAGTGTTAGGCACACCTAACGAGTGGAGACGAACAGATGTTCTGCGAACAGGTGTTCTGTGGATAAAGGTGTGGATAACTTGGGCTGTGGATAAGGCTGTGGATAACCTCTGAGCGAACAGGTGTTCGGTCGTGGTGCGAACAAGTGTTCGGGCGAACAGGTGTTCGGGTCGAACGAGGGGCGAAGTCAAGGGGCGAACAGATGTTCGGGCAGGCTGAGGGCGAGGGGCAGGGCGAAAGGTGGGGAAGAAGGCAAGCGGGGCTTTTTCGGCACGAGTCGGCGCATGGGGGGCGTCCCCATACAATCTCTATTGCATGATTCCGATTTAGATTTATCCGAACCGGCGACGGGCTGTCACAGGCTGGCGTTGTCTGCTTCCAGCACTCCGGCGAAGATGCCGTCATATGCCTCGTCCACTTCAGTCGCCTCTCGGACGAACGCCACCTTCAGTCGACTGGCGTCGTATCCCTGAGCGCGTGAGAGGGCGACTCCGGGCGTTCCGGTCGGCACGGTAATGCCCCAGCACAGGTCGTCATGCCTTTTGATGTAATGCTCCAACTTGCTGTAGATGTTCGTCGCATGGGTGTATTCGTTGTAGTGCCACTCAATGTCGTCGGGCTTCCAGTTGTCAGGCACGGTGATGGTGCACTGGATGGTGACATCCACGACAACTGTCCTCTGTCGGCATACACAGTCCTCTTGGTGGGGTTCTCCAAGGTAGGACGGGCAGTAAAAGCACCTCTTGTCACTACGCTGGCGGGTGTCATCTAGGCTGACGGGAAAATCTTTGCTAGGTCTCATGGTTCCTTCTTTCTGCTATAGGTGGCATGAGCGTATGTCCTCTTTGCCTTCTTGTCAAGATATTTGTTGACGGACAGTAGACACCCATCAAAATCTAAAGTTGCACTCCTCATCGGATAAATTTATTAGAAACCGGCGCGGGCTGAGGACCCTCAAAAAAAAATTGCGGATTGGCCTGCGGTCGTTCAGTTGCGCTGGTGGATTACTTGGGCGCGTCTCGTTGAGTGAGCATGTCAATGAGGTCTTCTGCTTGGCTGAGAGCATCCCAATATGCGTGGTGGGGGTAGCGGGAGCGGAAGTCTCGGTCTTTGCCCCATACATTGTGTGGGCGTAAGCCGTGGCGCATGGAGCGTAGGCAGAGACTGCGGTAGTCGAAGGGGTGCTCCATCATATGTTTGGCGATGAGGTGGTCAATCCACATACGGTCAAAAGTTGATGGGTTGGCGACGAAGATGCGTCGTTTGGGGTCCGGCTCAACAAATCTGATGTATTCCAAGAACAACTCAGTTGCCTTACGCTCATCGTGGCGCTCCAGCGAGTCGTCCTCATACGCTTCTCCACGGATGTCATCGCGCTGTTCAGACCACCACTTGAAGGCGGTCACGGTGTCATCTGGATTGCCCCAGCACCCACCGGCACGCGAAATAGACAGATACTCGCTCTGGTCGATGCGGATATAGAAGGGGACATTGACGAGTTTAGGTTCGCTATCGTAGGACACGGGCTGGACGCCAATCGTTAGAAGGACGCCGGTTGACGTTGTTAATCCAGATGTCTCAACATCTATAGAGAAGTAAGTAAACATTTCAGTAGTCGCTTTCGTTTTAATTTATCTAAATACTCATAGAGCACTTGAGCCGAATGGTTCTCTTGTACTTCACGGTTCATTCGCAGGTCATGGGTTTCTTGGGTTCATTGATTCACTCACAATAAACGGCACACTCGTGCCATACGGTTCAATCTAACGGAGTGGGGTACTCAACATTGATGCTTCATTTGTGAGTAACGGTTCTCTTCGTGACCTTGATTCGCTCCGGTCTTCGTGGTTCTCTGGCGAAATACGACTCATTCTAGGTGCTCGGTGCTCTCGTGAGGTACGATTCACTTCGGCAAGTTGGTTCTCTCACGTATTTTGGTTCGTTTGCTAAAGACGGTGCTCTCTCGCTTGTTGACTCAATCAGACGTCTGGTTCTCTTGCACGCCTTGGTTCAATCGGAATCCTTGGTTCACTCTGTATCGATGTTTCGTTCGCAACAATCGGGGTTCTCATGGCATTTGACTCACTCGTTCGTATCTGAAACTCTCAAATGTTTCGGTTCACTGACTATGAATGGTTCTCTTACCTCTGTCGGTTCACTTCCCGTATCGGTTCTCTCACATTCGTCGGTTCGTTCCCTTCGGACGGTTGTCTTTGAGAAAGTGACTCATTCGTTCTGGCTGGTGCTCTCACCTGATTTGATTCGTTCCTACAGGACGGTGCTCTTTCGGGTAATGACTCACTAGATGGCTCGGTACTCTAGGGGAGCCGGTTCATTCGTGCCACGTGGTACTCTTCGGCATCTTGATTCATTTAAGGGGTGTGGTGCTCTTATGCATCTTGATTCACTCCAACCGAATGGGTCTCTCTTGGTTTACGGTTCATTTCACCGGAGCGGTACTCTCTTGAATCTTGATTCACTTGCCTTGAATGGGGTTCTTGAACATCACGGTTCATTTAGCGTAGGCGGTACTCTCTCACATCGGGATTCACTTTGCAGTGCTGGTTCTCTTTACTTCTTTGGTTTGAGAAATTCATAGCCATCCATCTCCATCAGTGCCCAATAGGCATCTTTGTAAGACGGAAACTCACTTTCAAAAACTATTTCACCATCCTCTTCAAGGATGCCTAAAACACCCGCACCGCGCTGTGGCACGATGCGGATGAGAAAGGCAAGCCCTTGAAGGACGGGTACATTCGTACTCATTCCTTCGTAGGAGGGGCGATGTAGTGGACATGTCCGCCATGCTCAATGATGTAGGGCTTCGGCGGTTCAGTCTTGAAGTGGTCACGGTAGGCAACCTCATGCCAATGCGCAAGGAACAACTTCGTTGCGTATCGTGACGCTTGCGAGAGAATGCGACCCTGAGGCAACTTGCCAGACTCGTAGGTTGCTCGGGTGACCTTCTCTTGAATGTTCTTCTCACGGAGCGTCTGCGCGGCGAGTTCAGCGTAATCGCCTGCCTCGTTCTTCGCCATACGACGCTCCTTGTCCTTGACATACAACTTCCCGTAGAACGCATCATCCTTGCCAGATACCTTGATGAATGACTGACCAATCTTCCAGCAGATGGTCTTCAGTTCAGCATTCCACGGACGCTTCTCACCCTTGTTCCACTTGCTGGTCGGGTCAAGACCGGCATAGCGCCAGATATGACCGACAGTGGGAGCCTTGGTGATATCAATATGAGCGAGCAGACCAGCGGCGAGGATTGGACCAATGCCCATTTGCTGGAGGCTCCAACGTCCGACTTCGTGCGCCTCGGCGTAGGTCTTGAGTGCCGGAACGATTGATTTCTCAACAGTTGAAATCTGGTCGTAGTAGTACTCAATCAACAGACTGTCATCCTCGTCATACATGATGGACGACACCTGATTACCAAGTGCGATTCGGTGCTCTTGGATACGGTAGTAGTAGTCAACCAGTGCTCCGGCTTGACGACGGTCAAGAACGCCAGACTTGGATATAAGGTCTTTATCAAGTCGCTTGTTGACTTCTGGTGCGAGGAACTCAACCTCAAAGGGAGTGTCAAGTTCGAATTTGGGCTTTGCCATAGTGGTCTCCTTGTTAGTGATGGGAGTTAATAACTGGAATTGTATACGCGTGATTTACGCTTGTCAACTTATCATCAAAGATTTTTGATGTCTTGCTTGATTGCCCGAATAATCGGACTAGCAAGGCGGGTGTAATTGACCCGATAATCCTTGCTCATCTTGTACGCATCATTCTCAAAAGGACGAAGGAACAAATGCCCCTCCTTAAGGTTGATATGCAAGAACTTCTTATCTCCAAAGCCCGGAACGGATTCATTGGAGATTTGGGAAAGCGGATAGGTCATTGGACCACCCGTGACGATGCCGTAAGTCGGTCGGTCAAACTGACCAGCGCTGAGGTCAATCAAGGTGACTCTGGTGGTCACGATAAGGTGACCGTCGAATCCTACTGGGTCGCGATTGTCACGGTTCGTTGCAACCATGTTCGGAAACCCGACACCAACGCTCCATGCCTCAGCATGCCATTCTGAATGAGGTGTACCTGCCATAACATGGCTGAGCATCATCTCGTTCATCGCGATGGCTTGCGTTGGCATTACAGCATGTGGAACACCAAAGTAAGAAAGAACTTCGTGGGTAACCCGTGATGCGAGAATGCACGCATTCGCATTTGGGTCGAAGTCCCAATGCTCCAGAAGGCGCTTAATAATGAAGCCGTTGTCAATCTGTGATGTTTTCATTTCCCCTCAATCTATGCACGCGAATTTCACTTCGTGGAAGCCAGCCGTTGAACCCGCGTCCGATACTCTTGAATAAGAGTCGTTTGCCATCTTCGCTTTCTGCGCAGAGTAAAAATCGTGGACCGCTCTCTCTAACTCGTGAGCGGGTCCGTTTGCCAGCCGTTTGACCGTTAATTGTTACGAGGACTTCCTCGCCAATCACTTTTCTGCCTCGCGCTCCGCCTTAGGATTGCGAATCTGGTACTCGCCTCGCTTGACCTTGCGGAAGTAATGCGGGTTATTCTCAATAAACTTCAGAGTAGTGGGGTACGACATTTCAAGAGCGTCAGCAATCTGCTGAGTCGTGAATGTCGCCTCGGCATTTTCGTCAAGCCACTCATAGGCAGAGTCATACTTTGCTGACCGCTTTACCTTTGGCTGAAAGCCCTCAAAGTCAGGATTCACCTTAGCGACGATTGCTTCGGAGAACATATTGCGCGCTAGAAGTTCCTTAGTGACCTGTCCGTCATTGGAAGCGATAGTGCAATGAAGCCGGAGCGTTTCCGATGCCTCACGCCATTCCTCATTCGGAATATGCGTTGCAGAACCATACTTTGCTAGCAGGCTGTTAATAGTGTCCTTGTATTGGTTGTTTGCTTCTTCTATTGAAAGTTTCATGCCGACAGTCTAGCGGTTAGGTGTAGCAAAAGCAAATATTTCTTAAAAATAGCCTCTGACCAGCGATTTCATACCTTTTTATTCTGCTCAGCCTGCTTCAGAATGCGGTCAATATCTTCCTCGGAGACATCATCAATGAAGAAGAGTCGTGCTTCGCTTTGGGAGTGAGGGTTCATCTGGAAAGCATCACTAACAGTCAGAAACTTCTTTGCCTTATATGTCGACCGACGCCCCCAAAAATACTCAGTGTATTCGCTGTCAGATTTAGCCACAATGATAGGACCGATATTGCCAAGACTAGTTTCTACATAGATAACAGCCGGATAGGCAATAGGTCGATTTTTGTCGCTGAGCGCCTCACGGCTTCGTTCAATATCTTGTTCCATAGAAAGTCCTAACAGAATCAGGGGACGGGAGTATTAGTAATGTACTCACTAATAGCGTAGGGGTTTGATTCTAGCATCTTGATACGAGCAAGTGCAATAGTCCGAACAGCATCTAGGTGCGCTGTCTCTGTCTCGGTCAACGGGATGCCACGCCTCTCAAAGTATTCAGGACTAGTTATGGCGTCTAAGTTGTCCCGTAGGCGTTTAACGGCAGTCCTTACACCGTTCTCAAACTCATCAGAATCAACGTCGTTATTGACAAGCCTGTCTTGTATTGCCAAGACTGAAGGCTGAGAAATTAAACGCGCTCCGAATCCAGTATGAGTACCCATCTTGCCTGCCGCATATTCTTCAAGCGTTAAGCCAGCATCCGTATCGGCAAAGTCAACGAAGTATTGAGGGTCAAGCGTTTCTCCCCAATCATTTGTGGATTCATAGATTCGTCCTCCAGAGAGCAAACCGTTATCAATAATCGCAAGGCGTTGCCGTCCATCAGCATCGCGCGCAATCATGAAGTTACCCTCATGTCGGTCCGTATTCCCGAATATAAAGTCCATTGCGATGATTTGCGATAGGTCACCGAGATGTACGGTATCTGTATCCAGCCCACCGCCGTTATGCGCTGTTACCCATTGCAACCTTGGACCTTCTGGGTTATCCCACTCTTCAACATTGCGCATAGCGGTCCAGCGCACCTCTCGTCTGCCCTCTTTTAGGACGACGATGCTAGAGCCAGTACGAATATTCTTTTCACCCGGCTTTGCCGCAAGGTCAAGTTGAGCACCAGCACGCATGCCAACATTTTCAAGCAATCCATCATTTGCGCCATATGTTGACGACTTGATAAACCATACTTCGCCGGTCTCTTTGTCCGTCACCTTAAAAACGGACCAGATACCACCACGATAATCACCGTCAGAGGTGTCTTTCAAAGCCTGAAACTTGAATCGGCGATTCTCAAAACTATCTCCAGAATTAAAGTCTTGTGCGCCGAGCATGATGTCTTCAAATGTCGCTTGGCTTCCCCACTGATTATCTATTGGGTTTCCAAACTCATCAGTGATTCCCTCATCGAATACAACAGCAGCAAAGACGCCTTCATCAACATCAGCAAGGGAACCTCCCTTGTAGTGGATTTCCATAACACCGTCAAAATACTTCTCGCTATCAATTTCTCCGTCTAGAGCCTCAGGACCCTTAAGCCCTGCAAGAGCATCCTCCAAGTTGACATCCTGTGCCTTCGGACGCTCATAGGACGTAATTTTTGCAAGTTTTTTAATCTCATCCTCACCATGCTTTTGAATGAGCGATGCATATTCCGACTCCGGAAGGATGACAAACTGGTCATCTGTTTCAATAAGGTAGTGGCGACCACTTGTGAATGAAAGTTCTTGAGCCTTCGTATCTGCCTTGCGAAATGCTCTATCGCGATTCCCAAACTTGCGGAAACTTCGATTTGCAGGAACCGCCCGCACTAGATTTTCTAAATCATCTGCTGGGTTCGGACGTGTTTGTTGAGGCGTGAGAGTCTGTCCACGACTAGACAAGATTTGCCCCACGGTAGGAACTCCCATGTCAGAGAGAGACCGAAGTTTAGAGCCTGGTCTAGCCACTGACCGCTGTGGAGTCTGGAGACTCGGAACATCATAAGTGGGTCTATATTGAACAACCGAACCATTGCTATCTACGACCCGAATCTGAGGTCTAGCAGAGGCAGTTAAGCCACGCTGAATCTCCTGACCGAGGTTTGTAACAAGACGAGTTCCGCCAGGGCGTTCCCAAGCAGTTCCCTCTTGAACGATGCCGTCGCCATCGGCGTCAATTGCATCTGGGTCGTATGGCTCAAGACGAAGAGCGAATTTCATAGAATAAACCTATCAAACATCATAACCCTAAATAATATCTTCGCCATGGTTTAAATATTCTTTTTGCCAAGCCATGCTGGTTGTATCACCAAACCATAGTTCACGGATATATGGATTTGTTGTCTCTAATTGGATATCGGGGGTTCTTGATACGAATGACCAGAAATCGATAGGAATCATGTCTCCAGACCTAGAAAGAAGACCATCTAGTTCCTGAGGCTTGGGGCGGGTAATGAAATAAACCGGCTCGCCAGATACGTGACAGGCTAAGATTTGGTCGCTCATGCGACACTCTCATCTGGGTCGTAGTCAGACACGGACACCCTTGCCTCTAATTCAATCATTTTATCAATATAAGTCTTGACTCGGTCCATTAGTAGCGCTTCGGTAGATGGGAAGTTTTCATGTCCGCCGTATGACGTGGGGTCAAGGGGGTCTAGTTGCTTGCCACCCTTCCATATGTCGCCGACGATTGTTGTTTTGAAAGGCATTTTATCTAACTCCTCTTTGCCTTTTTTGCGTAGCACATATGTCCGATAGTCATTGAAAAAACTAGCGAAACTTGTAGGATTTAATCTATATTGTTCCATCATGTATGCAATTTGTCCTTCTGTAAAGCCAAGACCGCGCAAGCGTTCAGGGCTAGCAAATTGCTCAGCAAATGGAATTTCGCGGAGGTTGACCTCATCTGTCGCAAGACCAAGTTGCGCAAGGGTTGTAGCCGCAACTCGCACTTCATCAACGTCATCAACCGTAAATGAACCACCAATAAGCGCCTCAAAATACTTGCGGTCGCCACGGTCAATACGATTTCTGGTGCCATCAGGATTCCATTTTGTATGCCATAAATTCAGAAAGCCAAAATCACCGTCTACTTCACTCTGAAGAAGAGCAGCAGTATGCAAGGGTGAATCTGCCGAATAGACTCCTCCCGCCCAGTTAATGGCATGCATAACAGCCTCAGGGTCGGTGGAATCAAGTGGAACAGGACGTAATCCAGCGGTCAGAGAATCACCGCGACCATACCTCGTTCGACCCGAAACCTCCTCTTTGAGGACTATTTCGAGACTTCCATAAATGCTTACGTTACCAGCCCCATTAAAGGAATCAGTCTGAAGAATTGCTCGTGCCTCATCGGCGCTTCGTTGACTTGACTGGGTTAGCGCCTTAATTTCTGCCTTCTCCCAGTCAGGGTGCACGATATATCCCGACGCTGGTCTCATATCGGCAGGGGTTGTTGGCGGAAAGCCGAGCGATGCTTCGTATTTTGCACGCACATCGGGTGCACTGTGGTCACTTTTTGCTTCGTGTGTTGTTTTGTAACGGCCCTCTGATGCAAATTTGAAGATATCGTTTGAGCCGATACGCACACGTGGTCTCTTGTCCATGGTCTCATGGAAGTCCATTGCACGCCGTTCCATGATTTCAAAAAGTTCATCGTCACTTTTTGTCATAATCATGTCTTTTACTGCTGGACTGAGCGATTCTAAAACCTTAGGTGTAATTGTTGTTGCTGTTTTCTGCTTAGCAAGACGCGTTGCGAATGGCACAGGAGCATTGAACCCAGATGACTCAACTACGCCATTTTTAATTGCTTCACGGATACCGGCCAATTCTTCCTTTATTAACTGTTCTCTACGGTCAAATGCCTGTCTTGGCGTCTCAATGTCGAAGACGTATCCGGCAAACTCTTGATTTTGGTCGATATAATCCTGACCGAAATCACCAGTTACTGACCCTCCAAGACGTGAAATCTCATTAGCAATTTCTTTGTTTCTATCGATAATCCGCTGAGAATCTGTTGACAGTGTTTCAGGGACGCTTGACCGTGCTTGACTTGAAACTGATTTAGGTGCTGGCGGTTCCGGATAAAGAATTTGCTCAAGTGTTTGAACACCCATATCAGCGAGGGTTCGTAACTTAAACGACTCTTGTGGTTGACTAGATACGCCGCCGGTAGATACGCCTGTTCCATAGCGAGGCGTGTATTTGACGGGTGTCCCATTTCTATCAACAACGCGCAGATTAGGGCGAGACATAGATGTGAGACCACGTTGAATATCCTGACCGAGTTCAGAAATCAAACGTGTTCCGGCAGGTCTCTCCCACGCCGTGCCTTCTTGAACTATGCCGTCGCCGTCAGCATCAATCGCATCTGGGTCATAAGGCTCAACTCGCAGTCTGATAGCCATGATTACGCCGCCTCCCAGCCTTCGTCCATGAATGAACGACTGAGGGTCTTATATAGACCATCCTTGACCATTAGTTGACCTGCACCACCAGTGACCTCGCATGTCAATTGCGAGACGCGCTCATATCGAACTGCGATTTCTGATAAGTGCTCAGCAAACTGCGGACTTGATGGAGCAAAATAGACTTTTAGGCTTCCAAACTTTTCTTTTATCTGATAAAGCCGATAGTCGGGGTCAACCGCTTCAAACTCCCGATGAATAGCCTCAAGCAAGCCCCACCAACCAGATTCGCAACTAATAACTTTGCCAAAAGTAGGGTCAATGCGCTCTAGGATAGGCTCAAGGCTTTCGGGATATTTTGTCACGGTTCCCATTTTCCCATGTGTCAACATTGGCAAAGCGCACCTCTTGGTAGTCATCATCGTTGTGATTGGCGGATTTCGTTTTGTGGTAGAGCATCCTGATAAGTCCGGCAATGTCAAACATGTTCCACCACTGGAATTTCCGCACCACACCTGCATTCACGTCAATTGGCTCAAGGACCATCAAACCGGATAGTTCCTGCCCCTCATCAGTAATGCAAATGGAGTCACCGACACGAAAAACAATTGAAATAAGACCATCAGTCTTCATCAGAAATCTCCTCTTGATTGCTGTCAAGAATATGAGCCACGACGCCATCTATCAGTGCCGCCAAAACCTCAACTTCGGTTTGTAGTTCATAAACCTGAGACATGAGCCAATCTTCTTCAGATGCAAAGTCACCGTTGGAAGAATCTTTAAATCTGAATGCTCTTTGCTTCATGAGAACTCCGTAAAGAGAGAGAGTTGATTATCTAGTTCATTACGCTGGTTAATTGCCTCGTGAATCCTCTTATCGATGAGAGGCAAGTAGTCAGGATTTAGTTCAATTGCCATTCCCTTGCGATTATTAAGAATTGATACCGCAACCGTTGTTCCCGAGCCACCAAATGGGTCAAGAACGACACCATCTTCTGGGCATCCAGCAAGAATGCATGGCTCAATGAGGTCAGGTGGGAAGACAGCAAAATGACTGCCCTTGTACGGGCGCGTCGGAACTGTCCAAACCGACCGTTTATTTTTGTATTCGCCTGTGGTTCCACTTACGCTGTTCATTTTTGTGCCACGCCGTGAATCAGTTCGTGCTCCACGATTATCACCGGCATAAACCGAAGGTTCTTTAATGGCATCCGCATCGAAGTAATAGTGCGGACTCTTGGACAGCAGGAAGATGTATTCGTGCGCTTTGGTGCACCTATCTTTTACGCTCTCGGGTAGCGGATTTGGCTTGTGCCAGATGATGTCCTGACGTAAGTACCAGCCGTCATTCCGCAAAGCAAGAGCAACCTGCCACGGGATGCCTACGAGGTCTTTCGGTTTAAGGCCTTCTCCAGAGCGGTTGGCAACCGTTTCACGCGGGTTACCAAATCCGGCTCTGCCTCCGTTAGATGCTCGTGAATTGTTTCCAGCGTAACTATCGCCCAAGTTAAGCCATAGGACGCCATCGTCACGGAGTGCGCGACGAACTTCTCGGAAGACTCCGACCATTTCTTCAATAAACTCATCGGGTGTTTTCTCCAATCCGATTTGGTAATCGATTCGTTGCGCACCGCATAAGTGGCAAGCGTCAGCATCGCCACCACGATTCGCTACCTCCGGACGGAGAACCTGCGTGCCACGCTTTGGGTCGTTCCATTTCGTGGGCATGGAGATGGTGTGTTCGCAATCAGGGTCACCACCCTCCCAGTCGGCAGTGCCATAATCACGCAAACCCCAATACGGAGGAGAGGTGACGCAACAGTTGATACTTCCCTCAGGAAGTTGCGCCAAGACCTCCCGACAGTCGCCGTTGTATACGGTAAAAGATTCGCCAGACAGCGCTGGTGTCAGTTCCATAGGGTCCCCCAACTTAGTTCATGTTCAGTCGTCAAAATATTATTCCTCATCACCAATGTTGAATAGAGGTGCTTCCATGCCGTCGACGCCCTCTTCGCGCCAAGTTCTATAATCGTGGAGAACCTTGATGTCCACGGATTCCATCATTGATGGGTCAGAGAGGGCTAGGCGGTCATACAGAGCCGTAGAGAGGTCCGCTAGGGCTGAGGCATGGTCTCCCTCGGTGCAATAAAGGTGATATCCGCCAATTGCCATCGCTAGCAGGACTTTTAAGGTATGCGAGGTAGTCTTCAAAACCTCCCGCTGGTAACCATCAAGCGTTGGGTCAGAGGAAAAGGTCTTCAAGAGCGTTGAAGAACTAAGAACATAATCAATCATCTTGCTGTCGGGCGGGCGGAACTCGCTGAAATCAAAATCCTCGTACATGGTTTCCTTTGTGTAATTACATTGTTGTGGTTTATATGGAGTTTAGGGATAGGTTGTGGCGGAAGTCAAGTATCTCAAATCTTTACAAGTTGCAATATTGCTTGACTCTCGCTATTGTCATAGTCGGCAAAAAGCCACACCTACAAAGGAGTACAACATGGCAACAGAGTTTGAGAAACTCGCTACCAGCCCGACAGGTATGCGTCGTGGACGAATTAGCCGAATGACGCCCGAACAGAAGGCGAAGAAGGCTGAGGAGACCAAGGCGAAGAACCGCCTTCGCAACGAAGCCCGCCGTCGTGCACACATCGTCCTCCAGTACCGTTACCAGAGCGAGTTTGAAGAACTCCTCAACACGGAACTGGAAAACCTCATGAAGAATGACTCGCGGTACGACATCGCAAAGTGATTCCTGTTACAGGTTCATGACAAGGCGCCCTTCGGGGCGCCTTTTCATTTTATTAACAACTGATTTGAAAACAGTTGTTGTACCATCTTTGAATGGCTCACGAATACGAAGATGCTCACCCTGAATACATCCTCGGAAACATTCGTTTGCTTCGTCAGCGCAATCAACCATGCATTGTCTGCGGTCACCCGACCGGAGATTGCGCAAGCGAGTCATCAGCACCAGACCACATCTGGGGAATGACTGAAGTTCCTTCATTGAAGGATTCCAATATGGTTTACGTGGAGCAGGATGTCATCGGTTATCGACAGATAACGCCGTTCACAAAATCTAAAGTTTTACTAGCGCGTGCTGGAACGCAAGTTTCAGTAGAGCGAGCACGCGAACTCGGCATCCTGTAATCTCGCCCCACATTCTTCCGGTGGGGGCAAAATCTTTTGCTGTCCGCTGGATTATCTATAAACAACCAGCAGAGAAAGAGCACGACAGTGGCATACATCAGCGACGAACTTGTAGCGCAGTACGCAACGAAGCAAGCCCCTTGGGGATTCGGCGGTTTGGGAGAGATTGTTTATCTCCGCACATATAGCCGTCCGATTGAGGGACTTGGTCGTAACGAGATGTGGCCGGAAACCATTCAGCGCGTCATCAACGGCGCTATTGAGATTGGCGTTCCATATACGCAGGATGAGGCTGAGGCACTCTTCGACCATATGTTTAACTTGCGTTGCTCATTCTCCGGTCGTGCGCTGTGGCAGTTAGGAACACCTCTGGTTAAGAAGTTCAACGCAGCCTCGCTGAATAACTGCTATTTCGTCAACATTGAAACGCTTCAAGATTTTGAGTTCCTCTTTGACCACCTAATGCTCGGTGGTGGGGTTGGTTTCTCTGTTGAGCGCTCAAAGATTCATGAACTCCCCAAGGTTCGCTCTGGCGTAAAAATTACCCACGAGCGAACAAACGATGCTGATGTCATTGTTCCCGATTCACGGCAAGGGTGGAGTCGTCTTCTCCACTCCGTACTGAAGTCCTACTTCTATACCGGAAAGTCGTTCTCGTACTCCACGATTCTGATTCGTGAGTTCGGCGCTCCGCTGAAGTCGTTCGGTGGTACTGCATCTGGTCCGGGTGCATTGATTGATGGAGTTCAGGACATCTGTAAGGTCATGGAAAATCGCGCTGGTAAGAAGTTGCGGTCTATTGACGTGTTGGACATCTGCAATATCATTGGTCGCATCGTTGTTTCCGGCTCTAGTCGGCGTTCGGCTCAGATTGCAATTGGCGACCCCGATGACGTTCTTTTCCTGCGTGCTAAGAATTGGTCAAGTGGAACCATTCCTGCATGGCGAGCAAACAGCAATAACAGCATCTACGCCGATGCATGGGACGAAATCATGCCGGAGGTATGGAAGGGCTATGACGGCTCTGGAGAACCATATGGTCTCGTGAACCGTAAACTCGCTCGCCAGTATGGACGACTGGGAGACAAGCGTCCCGACCCGACGATTGAGGGCTATAACCCATGTGCAGAAATCGCCCTCAGTGATGGCGAGTCCTGCAACCTTGCGACGGTGTTCTTGCCGAATATCGATTCGCTTGACCAGTTTAAGGAAATCAGTCGCCTTCTGTATATGTGCCAGAAAGCAATTACTGGCATGAATTACCCGTATGAGAAGACGAACAAGATTGTGCAAAAGAACCGTCGGCTTGGTCAGTCCATCACGGGCGTTCTTCAGGCATCGGATGACCAATTGTCGTGGCTATCGCCCGCCTATCAGTATCTCTCGGATATGGACATCAAATATTCGGAGGAACAGAAGATTGCGCCTTCGGTGAGACTCACAACTGTTCAGCCGTCTGGAACACTCAGCCTTCTCCCCGGCGTAACGCCCGGTATCCATCCGGCATTTGCCCAGTACTACATTCGTCGTGTTCGATTTGGAGCGGCTGACCCGCTGGTAGATGCGTGTCGTCGGCGTGGCTACAAGGTTCAGTGGGATGTTGGACTTGATGGGCGCGAAGACCATACGCGCTATGTCGTGGAGTTTCCTTGTGAATCGCCGAAGGGTGCTGTTCTAGCGAAGGATATGACTGCTGTTGAGCAGTTGAACTGGGTCCGAAAGATGCAGACTGACTGGGCAGACAACGCTGTGTCAGTCACCGTCTATTATCGACGCGAAGAGTTGCCAGCCATTAAGGAGTGGTTGTCGGAGAACTATACGGACTCCGTAAAGTCAGTATCCTTTTTGCTTCATAGCGACCACAACTTCCCGCTTCCTCCGTATGAGGAAATCGACGAAGCCACCTATAACAAGATGGCATCAAAGGTTGACTTCTCGCAACCGCTAGTAATGGATGCGTCCGGCACGGAACTTGACCCCAGTGAATGTGTGGGCGGTGCATGCCCAATCCGCTAGAAGCGGGTTGTAACAACAGGTAAACCCTCTGCTCCTGTCGTCATGTCATGACAGTCTGGCAAACGAGATGACACCATCGCTCGTTTGAGCCACCTGTCTGTGCCGTCATAGCGAGGTATGAATGGCGTTCTGCCGTGAACCACTGTGCGATTATGTATAAGAAGCAGTTGACCAGTCGCAAGAAATACTGTCTTCTTTACTCGCTCAATTGCACTGGAGAAGGCATCAAGCGATGCCTGTGCAAGCGGAGTTAGTCCGCGCATAAGAATGCGGTCAAAGGTCATGCTTGTTGCGCCATCAAAAAGAACGGGAGTTCGAATAGTCGCATCCGCTTGTGTATCTGACTGGAAACTTTTATCTAGACGCGTCTCATATTCGGGCTGATGCAAGTGGTCAATGATGCCTTCTGGCAGGGCATCAAGGATGTCCGGCAGTTCGGCATAGGTTGTTCCAGCGGATGGGTCACCACGGATACAAAGAAGCGCCAAGACATCAGGACGCCAAGGATGAAACGCCGTCTCTGTGTGCATTTCTAGGATTGTCTTTGATGACGACGAAATCTGCTCAGTCTCCTGAGAACGAATCGGAAACAGATTCTGAATAATGGTCCCATTTTGTTCCTGAGCAAATCCATAAACCCGCCCGAAGCGCATACTGGTGACTTTGAGGCGTCGGTCAATCTGTCGGAAATCGACGTTCTGATAAATCTCAGAGCCGAGGTCATCAAGACAGGAGGGGGTAGGGATTCCTTTCATGACATCTTCAACTGGACGCTTATCGTCGCAGTAAAACGGTTCAATCTTTACACCCTGCATGCTTTAAGACTATTGTCTTCTTAACTCTGGGTGGTGGAAGGAAATCCCAGACTTGTAATTTCATGTCTGGTATCTTGGAATTATGAAGCCTATTGCTAGCGATAGTTACGACCCGCGCGCAGATATCCGTGGCGACAATAAGGGGAAGTGGGGCGCAGACCTCGCATTTGGTCAAGTCGGCGAAGGGCATGCTCTTGAGATTGTGCATGCGATGCTTGACGGGTGGATTGAGGTTAAAACAGATTCGTTTGAGAATGACAATCTTTTCATTGAGTTGGCGCATTCGCCTCATCGGCTGACAGACGAGAATGGCAACTTCATATGGACACAGTCGGGTCTAAATGTCACCGAGGCAAAGTACTGGATGTATTTGCGTCAATCAGAAAGTGGAGACCTGCGAAGCGCTCTCATCATAGAAACAGCGCGTATCCAGCGATTCAGACAGTGGTTCAAAGAGACTCACGGAACGGCAATCTTGAAAAAGGGCGATTATCGGACCGGATACATCATCGGGAATGCCAATGGTTTAATTCCGACACTTGGACTGCGGATAGTAGGAGAGGATGTAGCAAAACTGAGGCACAGCCACCTTTTTGACCGGTGACTGTGCCTCAGAAAACTAACGACGGTTAATGAAGTCGTTAACGATTTTGACGATGAGATAACTCCCGACAATGTAAAAAGTCAGGATTAGCCAATCCATATCAGAACGGCTCGTCTTCCTCGGCAACCGAAGCAGTCCGTGCGCCAGCAGACGCAGTCGGACGGGGACGAGCAGTCTTCTTGGCATCAGAGCCACCGTTATCGTCACGGCGTCGACGCTCAAACGACTCAATGGACTTGGAGGCGACGGCAACCTCATCGGCGATGAGTTCCACCTTGCTTCGCTTTCCACCAGTCTTTTCGTCCTCCCACGAACGCTGTTCCAGACGACCGGTCACAATGACCCGCACGCCCTTCTCAAGAACGCGAGCGACATCCTCAGCCAAGTAACGCCACGCAATGACGTCAAAGAATGAGGTCTTTTCCTGCTTCTCACCAGACGCATCCGTCCAGTAGTGGCTGACCGCAACGGAAAATTCCGTCTTGGGAGTTCCATTGCCAAGGAACTTCAACTCAGGGTTGGCGGTGACATTGCCAACGATAGTTGTCGGTGATGCTGACATCTTCGTATCCTCCTCAAATTCAGCAGTATTGCTGTAGGACAGGACTCTAGCACCTAGCAGTGGCAACCGCAAGAATCTGATAGGTTAAAGTCATGCCCAGCAACATTTCCGAAGCACAACTAGCAATTATCAACCGCATTACCACTCTCCTTATGGAGTTAGCCACAGATGGCGATGCCCCTGAGCCGGAGATGGAGGACCACTTCAGTCGCGTGGCTGAACTCATCGCAGAAGATTTGGGACTTGAAGTTATTGACCTTCAAGACGGCGTTGTTACGGCAAAGATTACACCTTTGGACGGTTGGTTTTAGTCCCTTAGGTCTTTGCCGATTTCTTCTTCAATCAGCGAGTCAATAATCTTTCCAAGAGTCGCGCCCGACTGGGCAAGCATCTCCTGAAGAAACTCCTGCCACTCTTCGGTCATCTGGATTTTGTCGAACATGTCCCTATCAAAAGAGCCGTGCTCCAAGAATAGGTAGTTGTCTATCTCGTCACGGTCAATCACAACTACTGAACCGAAATGACCAAGTTCATCAATTGTCGTAAGCATGTCCAGCAATGACTCTGGTCCAAATTGTCTAAACGCTTGAGTAATCAGGCGTTTACAGATTGAGCGTCGATAGTGAGCCTGCGGGTGAATCGCTGACTCAATCAGCCGGTCAAGTTTCTCGGGAGGCAATCCCTGTTCTTCCACGACTACTCCAAAGGAAAAGGGCGGGTGTTACCCCGCCCTCCCATTATGCCCGCTGTTGACTGAAATGTCAGATAAGTGACAGCACAGCCTGTTGGGTTTGCAACTTGGTGCGAGTAACCCAACTGTTGTCATCAAGCGACGCAATTGCGCGCTCGTTGAGGTCGGCATCACGATGGTGGTCAAGGTACTCGCCCACAGCGTTGTAGAGACTCCATCCGTTGTAACCAAATCCGCCAGCGTTCTTGTCGTTGTCATAAATAGCGCGGATAATCATGTTCTGACGCTCTCGGTTATTGCGCTGACGGTCGGTCTCATCCGACTTGATGGGGAAGACTTTATTCAAAACCTTGTCAATGCGACCGGATTCTTTCGGAACACTAATTGACAGCATTTCCTCAGCCATAACCTTGAAATTGGTCGCCCAGTCCACCGAGATGCGAAGCACCTCACGAGCATCGTCAAATGCCGAATCGATGTTCTTAGTGTGACGAGCCACGAAAACTCGTTCAGCGGTATTCAGTCCCAGACGCACCGTATTGGCGCATACGGCTCGGATATCGGTATTTGCGTACCGAACCGGCCAAACGCCGTCGTGACCCGTTGAGACGACCAAATAGCGGGCAATGCGGTCATTTACGCCCATGGGGTCAATAATGAGCGAACCCAAATCAATAGTCATGAAGAACCGCTTACCCTCAGCGAGCACACCAGCGGTCTCAACAACGGCTTCCCCATCCGATGCACCAACAACTGCCAGTGCTCGTTCGGCAACTTCACGGTTTTGCTTGACGACATAGCGTGTACCGACCGTGGCAAGACCGTCAAAGGTTCCGTCACCATTGTCGCGAATTGTTGCTCGGGAATCATCGATGATGATGGGCTTGCCGTCATTGCCGACAATGAAGTTGCCATCTTCGTCTACGGCGGCAACCTTGGTCAGACGAACCGTATAGTCAGCGCCGGAGGCTTCAAGCATTGCGTCCACAGTCTGGAGACCCTCCATAGGGACCCCAAGGCGATGCCACGGGATTCCTCCGCCCTTTGCGTATGCGAATCGTGCTCCGCCGTCTTCATTGATTTCTAGGTCATGTGCCATTTCTGCTCCTTTGTAGTTTTTGCTGGATTTATCCGAAGTATATCCCGATAAACATCCTATTGCAACTTTTTCAGATAGATTTCTATGAAATTATTCTGATTAGTGCTAAAAGCGCTCTGACCAGCAGTTTTGCACTAGCACCACCCCCCATGTATGCTCACAATTTCATTGACAAAGGGGTGTTATGACAAAGAAGAAATACGAGGTTCCTACGGACCTCATCTCAGACGACATTCTGGATTGGGGCAAGTACGCCGCCTGCAAGGGCAAGGAATCGGATATGTGGTATCCGGAAACTCTTGGAACCATGCAGGGCAGGCAAGACATGCGCAATGCGAAGATGATTTGCTCTCTTTGCATCGTGCGCGCAAAGTGTCTGAAGTACGCTGACGACAACAACGAGGCATACGGTATTTGGGGAGGACTTACCCCTCAAGAGCGTGGCTACAAGCGTTTCGGAAGGACTGTACGTCATGCGCGACAAGTTTCTCATTGAGCCAATTATTGGAGGCTTTGTTCGCCTTGATGCGGTTAACGCTGACGATTTGAGCGTTGTTAACTCGGCGCGTGTTTCATTTGGACGACGCGTTGACGAGATGAGTGATGCCGACAAAAAGTTGGTTGCTTATCTACTCAAGAACTCCCACGGCACGCCGTTCGAGCACAACTTCTTTCGCTTTCATATCAAGGCACCGATTTTTGTTGCTCGCGAGTGGTTCCGGCATCGAATCGGCTGGTCGTATAACGAGTTCTCAGCCCGCTATTCAGAGATGCAGGAAGAGTATTACGAACCGTCAGAAAGTGATTTTCGTACTCAGGTAGGCAAGCCCGGCAGTTATTCGTTTGAGCAGTTGGACGAGGATTCGGCACGACACGCTTCCATCATTATGAACTCGTCAAATCAGTCGTCGTACAAAGCATATGAAACGCTTCTTGGAATGGGGGTGGCGAAGGAACTCGCACGATGTGTTCTTCCAGTTGGAATGTTCACTGAGTTCTACGCCACCTGTAACGCTCGGTCTCTCATGAATTTCATTGACCTTCGTGGAGATGCCACGGCTCAGTATGAAATTCGGCAGTATGCAAATGCCATTGAAGGGTTTCTGATGGAATCCATGCCCATCACTTATAAGGCGTTCGTAGACAACGGAAGAAAAGCACCGTAAATACTTTCCTTCATGCCCTGCCTATGCTAAGAAAGGGGGCTTCATGGCACGCGATTATGTTTCTCCGCAAGTAGATAGGTTCTTGGCGCTACTTGATGGCGTCAGGCAAAACGGCAATAACTGGTCAGCACGTTGCCCATGCCGTAATGACGATAATTCACCGTCGCTTTCAGTCGGGCAAGGTGACGACGGACGCGTTCTTGTTACCTGTCATCGTGGAATACCCTGCGATGTTGACAAAATTTGCACCTCCGTTGGTTTAAAGATTGCTGACCTTATGCCTCCTAAACAGGAAAAGAAGAAAGACAAACTGTCTCTTGTTGCGACCTACGACTACCGTGATGCGCTTGGCAACCTTGTGTTCCAGAAGCAACGCTTTGTCAATGAAGAAGGTAAGAAAACATTCCGCCAACGGCGAATGGACGCAGATACTGGCGAATGGATTTCAAATCTAGACGGTGTCGATAAGATTCTCTATAACCTCCCCATGGTTGCGTCAGCACGAAATAATGGCGAGACTATTTGGGTTGTTGAAGGTGAAAAAGACGCTGACACCCTGATTGAGCGTGGCATTACAGCAACAACCATGCCCGGTGGTGCTGGTAAATGGCTAGACATTCATACGGAAGCCCTAGCCGGAGCAAACGTCATCGTTGTTGCCGATAATGACGATGTAGGCAAAAAGCATGCCCTAGATGTTTCATCAAAACTAAGGGACGCAGAATGTTCGGTTGAGTTAAAGATTGCTAACGGAGTTAAAGATGTTACTGACCTGTTGAACGCAGGTGGAACTCTTGATGACCTTGTGGCATTTACTGAAGTCGACGCAGTCGTTCAGGAGATTGACCCGTTTGCGCCCATACTTCAGAAATTAGAAAAACTCTTTGCTAACGACAAACTCAGCAGAGAAACAAAGTTAACGCGTGCGGAGTTTATTCTCGCAGAACTTGATACAACCTCAGGAGGCGTCAAGAACGAGGGTCGTCTAGTTGACTGGGCAACATTTGTCAACGAAAGCGAAAACGATGCTTACGACTGGGTAATACCAAACCTACTGGAGCGTGGCGAACGGGTAATCGTCGTTGCCGCTGAGGGAGTTGGCAAGACAATGCTTGCTCGTCAGGTCGCGCTTTGTTGCGCAGCCGGATTGCACCCGTTCAAGTTCACCGGAATGCCACCAGTTAGAACGCTTATGGTTGACCTAGAAAACCCTGAGCGCATCATTAGGCGAACCTCCAAAAGCATCTATGGAGCCACGCTTCATTACGGTCATAAAGAAACACCTGATGCCCATTTGCTTATCAAGCCAGACGGTATCGACCTGATGAAAGCACAGGACCGCCTCATGCTTGAAGATAAGTTGGAGCAAATAAAGCCCGACATCGTCTTTTTGGGTCCGCTTTACAAAGCCTTCATTGACCCCGGCGGAAGAACGAGCGAGTCAATCGCAATTGAGATTGCTAAATACTTTGACACTATTCGTGAATACTTTAAGTGCGCCATGTGGTTTGAACACCACGCGCCATTAGGTTCGGCTCTCGCAGGAAGAGATTTGCGCCCGTTTGGCTCGGCTGTTTGGTCGCGCTGGCCTGAGTTTGGTCTGAGTCTTCAACCCGACCCGACTGCGCCTGACGGATACGTCTACGAAGTTAGGCATTTCCGTGGTGCACGTGACCGGAGACAATGGCCTACTAGAATGAAAAGGGGTAAAGTTTTCCCCTTTGACACAATTGAGTTTCTAGAAGGTGACTAATGGCTGGGCAAACCGGTCTGACTAAAGAGTTCCTTGCAGAAAGGGACTTGCGGATTTTCCGCATGAGGCAGGCTGGCGTAGCCATTTCTGAAATTGGAAGACGCTTTAATCTGAGCACTCAGAGCGTCAATGCGGCTATCCGGCGTCAGTTGGAGAAACTCAACCGTGAAGCCCTCATGGCATACCCAGAGGTCTTACGCATGGAACTGGAGCGATTGGACGCTCTCCAGCAGGCGGTATGGCCCCTTACCCAGCACCGCAAGGTAAAACTAGATGATGGTACAGAGGTTTCTGTAGAGCCGGACCTGAAGGCAATCCAGCAGGTTTTGGCAATCATGGATAGGCGAGCGAAGTTGCTCGGCATGGAACAGCAGAATGTCAACCTAACCGTAGAGCAGGTTGATTCCACGCCTCGTGCAACTCTTGCCGGAGCATCGTCGGCGCCAGCGGCGGTCAATGCGTTTAGTCCTGAAACTGAAGCAAGACAATTGCTTGAAATTATGGGTCTATCCGGCGTGTTGCCAGCGGATACAGTTCGAGAACTCCTTGGGCAAAAGGAACTCCCGTCGCTTGCCCAAATTGAAGCAGAGACAGCCGAAATTATTGAAACAGAAGAGACGATTTATGAATGATGAAACTGTTTTTCCGGACGACAATGTTGAAGTCGCAATGAAGAAGGTTGCGGAGACAACAAAGCCAACTCGTAGACCCGCAACTGGCGCAGAGGAAGGTCAAACCGCTACAAAGCAGGTTTTGATTCGCACTACTGACGAAGACCACCAGCGATGGAAGGACGCCTCCGATAAGGAGGGCATTACGCTCAGCGAGTTTCTGCGTTCCGCTGCAAATAAAGCAGCGTCAGATGTTCTTGACTGCAAGCATCCCGCCGAGTTCCTCAAGTGGTACCCGTGGGGCAAGCGATGCACTAAGTGCGGTCTTAGGTTTAACTAAGACTACTTAAACCACTTCAGCATGCGCTTGCGCAAAGAAATCTTCTTGACATCATTTGCGCGGATGATTACTTCATCAGCAACCTTGTCAATTACTTTTTCTGCCCGAGCCAAAGCGTTATCAAGGGTGGCTTCAACCTTGTCGCTGACATCCGCAGTCGCAACAACCTTGCGCGGGCGCCCACGCTGACCGGTCGTCGTTTTCTTGGGAGCAGTTCCCTTTGTTCCCTGCTTCTTGGCAGGAGCCTTCTTGGCGGGGGTCTTCTTCTTCGGTGTTTCACTCATGGGGCAAATCCTAGTCACTAGATAAGCCCAATAGTGCATACTCCACTAAGAATCAAAATGACCGACTAAGGTGCGGAGGTGGAAGAAAATTACCCCGACCCAATTTCAAAGATTAGTTTGACAATAGCGGTCGGACAGCAGGCGAAGTCCGCAATCGTTGCCGAGGAAGGCATTGGTGAAGAACTCGCCATGAATGTTCTTGGTTGGCGAGACGGAAAACTCGCCTGTGTTGCTCAGATGGATACCAGTTGGGACTCTGACGAAGATGAGCGAGTATCTAGGACTGGTGATGCCTACATCATCATGAGGCGTGGATGGCTCTGTGATTCGTTCACAATTCTCGCTGAGGGCTATGTCTCGCGTAATCCGGACAAGACTCGGTCTAGCAAATTGTCTGAGGCGTATTTAGACCCCGATAAAGGTGTAAATGAATGCCTTACAGTAACTTACGTCGATGTCGACCATACCGAACTTTGCGCAATCCCCCTGAAGGTCGCTTATGGGCGCAAGGTTGAATGGGGACCGATGATGCACACCTACGACATTGATGTTCTCAGAAATAGTCAGTATGTAATGAATGCACAAAACATCCTTGAGCAGGAAGTTAACCCGATACCTGAAGATGCTGAGACTTTTCACCTTGCTCTCGCAGTTGGTCTCCACGACTCTGCTGGGTATTTTATTCAGTATGACTTGTAGATTGACAAATACTTGACGTAGGTATAGACTGAGCGAAAACTACTTAGGAGGATTCATGAAAAAGTCACTTTGTGTTATCGGCGCAGTCTTCGCTCTGGCGGGCTGTTCAAAGACGGTTTATCAGGTAGCGCCAACAACGACAGCGCCCGAAGATGAGACGACAATTGCCCCTACGACTACCGAGGTGTTCGTTCCGACAACGAGCGATTATTACTCTTATTACTCGCCGATAGAAGAGCAGTTCCTTGCTGGTGTTTACGACTTGTATCCGGGAACAATTTATGTTGCCGACCAAGACCTAATCGATACTGGATATTCGTTCTGCGAAGCACTACGAAGTGGCATGAGTGCCGAAGAAGCATCGTCAATGATTCTCTCTGCCGCTGGTGGGGATGCCGATTCAATTCAGTTCCTGAGTGCAGTAGATGCGGCAGCAGTCGTTTCGCTTTGTCCAGACCAGATGTACAAATGGGAAGCGTACATGTGATATAAAGTTCTTCTGCTGGCTAAGCCTCTTCTTAACCTTTCTGGGAGGTTACGGGGAGTCTGCCCTTATGGGTTAATGGCTTGCATCGGTGTTCTCCCCCATTTCACCGATTGCGCTAAAGACTCCCTGCCAGCAGGATTTGTACCCCGCCAAGGAATTGAACCTTCGCTGAGCGGACCTGTATATAAGACAGGCTGAGGCAACCAGCCTCACGACGGGGCGCGATTTATGCCCGACAATGTATGGCAAATTGCCAAAACCATTTAGAAACGACCGGCCACTTAATGCCCGTCTCTTCATCCTTCCACCAATGGGCGGAAGTATCGTTCGGAATGCGCTCGTAGTAGTCAATCGGGTCCTTGAAACCTAGACGCAAGAGCATGTCCCAAACTCGTTGGTGATGGCAGTTCCAGTGATGAGTTGCTCCATCCCAGAATTCTGACTCTCTATCGGGTTGATAATTATGTTCTTGGTGCTCCATTGTAGATAGCACCATCGCCCATGGCTCACGACCTTCGTGCCACCGCTGAATTGTTTTCAGGACATCCGGTCCAACAACCAGTATTGGTGCGTCAGGCTTAGCAATACGGCGCATATCGTTGAGAAAAGTAGGAACAGAACGCCAGTCAATATGCTCAATGACATGCCCGAGATAAATAGCGTCGAAGTGATTGTCAGGAAAAGGGTACGGCATGTCAACTTCAACCACGACGTCCGGCTTCGTTGTATCGCTTGACCAGACATCGCAGTTAATCCATCCCTTGGCATAGTGTGTTCCACATCCGGCATTTAGAAGGTTCATTTGGCATCCCCGTGCCCGTAATACATGTCGACATTCGTTGAGATGGGGAAGTAATATCCGCCTTGTCCATTGCGTTTTGCCTTTGGCATATCCCCACGATGATTGATGCCCGAATAATGAGCAATAAGACTCCGCCTCTCCATCCCCGGTACATTTGGGCGCGACCCTCTGTGCATCAAACGACCATGCCAGACGAGAACGTCGCCACGGGAGGGGAGATAGGAAACGACATTATTTCCGCGCTTGACGATTTCTTGCTCAAACAGCGGAGTAAGGATTCGCTCTGAGAACTTAGGCCAGCGATGGTCTCGCTCCTCAGGCTCCAAGGCATTAAGAATCTTCTCGTGCGTTACTTGAGGCCAGCGGTGAGAGCCAGGAACATACTGAAATGGTCCTGAATCGGGGTCAATATCAGCAAAGGCAATCCAGACGGCGGCGTAGTAGTCACCAACATGCTCGGGGTTTAAGTACGAGTCCTGATGCCAGTCTCGCTCCGTTGATGCCCAGCCAGTCAGATTGAGGTGAAGACCGGCAGGCTCGCCGATTAGGTCCTCCAAAAGCATCGCCAGAGGCTGATAGGTGAGAATATCCAGCAGTTCACGGTGGCGCATGTAGGGAATTGGGTCAGGCCAGCCCATGGGACGATTCATTCCTTCTGGACCATTTACTGTCAACCAGAGATTTTCGTAAGACTCCATCAAATCATCGGGAAGGAACTTCTTGACGATAACGACACCGTCGGAGTTCCAATCGCGAGGTCCAACTGAGGGGGGCGGAACCGTCAAGTCTTCATAGGTGAAAGTCATTTTGTTGCCCTAACGCGAGTGTCTTGTTCAAAAACATTGATTTCGTACTTCTCAAATATAGCCATATTAGGCTCTAGTTCTGAAGCACTCACATTGGCATAGTATTCCCAAGGACGGATGGGATTTTCGTCAATTGCTGAGTGAGGATTTCTGCCTTCGCCAGCCATGGTAGCGATAAATAGCCCACCTTTGACTAGATTTAAATGAGCGTTATTAATAATCAACCTCCATTTCGGAGTATGCTCAAAGACTTCACAGCAGACGACAACGTCAAATGGCTGAACATCTCTAAATACAGAGGCATCAGCAACGATGTCAACGCCACGCCCATAGTTCGGGTCAATTCCGACATAGTCACTAGCCATGGGCTGAAGGATTGACCTGACGGAGCCATTGATGTCAAGGCTTCCAAACTCCAGAACCCGTAGTTTGTGGTCCGCTGGAACATTCCAAAACGATGCTGGAACATTCCAAAACGATAGTGACTGTTCTACCCAGTCAAGAACCGCCCTATGCATCAAGCCCCCACTTGAGATTGTGGAGGCACCGGTCATTTTCAACAACTAAGGCGAAATCCTGAGGCGGGTCATTCTCAATAGTCCACGAGGAGTTGTTGGAGCAGGTAGCAATTCCAGAAATGACAGTCCTTTTATCCTTGATATCCGAGACCCATCGCACAAGGTCATCATCTCCGTACCACCACTTCATGCGCTCATCAAAGCGCCACTGGTTCCGGAGTTCAGCCCTCAACATCATGCAGAATCCAGCAATACCGCCAGAGCCATCGTATCGACCACGACAGGTTCCATTGGCTTCTACGGCAGGTAGAACAATCTGGCGACCGTCATAGTTTGGGCAGATGAGTCCGATTGAGTCATCGGCGTCAAGTTGGGACGAAAGGAGGGCAACCGTATCTAGATTTATCTCAACATCGTCATTGAGGAAAAGAATATGATTGAACCCGGGCGAGATGCTCATGCCAAGATTCCACATAGCATGGATTCCAGAACCCTCCGGCACCTTCTCCAAATAGATGCTCTTGTTGTCAACAAGGGACTCAAGGTTTCTGTATGCCTCATCCCCATCTGCCACGACGCATACTGAGCCGATTGCTTTAGCCGTCTTGAGCACCTCAAGGATTTTCGTCAAACCGCTTATATTTGACTTAGTCGGAATGACTACATCAACCTGACGCTGACCCAGTAATGAGAGCATTACGGCGTGGTTCGAGCGCAAACGAGTATCTGACGGATTAAAAGACAGCGCCTTTTCCGAGTACTTGATTGCGTCTGTTTTCAGACCGACATTCCATGCCGCGATTGTTGCAAGGTCGTATGGAAGGGCGCCCCATGCCTCTGCCTCGCAGAGATATTCCAACGGCTTAACCGTAATATCCAACGCCCGTAGAGCACACGAAAGACTCTGCCACCAACGCTTCTCGCCATAGTAAAACTGAGCCAGTTCAACCCACGGTTCACGACGGTTAGGAGCCTCACCGCAGGCTCGTAGAAGCCAATGCTCTCTATCGCCAGTCACTCGGCTGAGGTATCGCATGCAAGTTGCGCGCTCAGCCTTCCAGCCAGACAGTTCAAGGTGCTTGCGCAAATGAACTTCAGCCTCAGGGTTGCGCCCATTGAACATGAGTTCCCGACCCAAATAAAACCTATTGCGGTCATCATTCGGGTCCTCTTGAACTGCCTGTTCAAGCAAAGGTAAATACTGCGAACGTGATTTGGATGGGTCTGGGTGGTGATGAATTTGAAGGTCACACCAGCCTTGAACCTCTTCGGCGGTACAGATGATGACCTCATGGACTGGGTGCTTCCAGCGATAGTTCCAGCGGGCATGAATCTTGTCGCCGGAATAGGTCAGTCCTTCTGAACCATCATGATTCCACGACCACACATATTTATACCGAGGACGAGTCACATGAGAGGGCACTTGCTCAAGGGCTTGTCGCCAGCCCGGCGCCAGCACCTCGTCTGCGTCAAGGGCAATACAGAGGTCAATGTCGTCTGGGAGTAGAGCCAACGAAGCATTGCGGGCGTCATCAAAACGCCATGGGCGAATAGTGATGAAGCCAACATTGCATCCGGCTTTAATTGCCTCATCAATCGTGTTGTCGGTTGACCCAGTATCTACGACGAGACGGTAGTCGGCATCCGTACAAGACTCAGCCCATCGGGGAATAAAATGAGCCTCGTTTTTAGTAATGGTGTAGACGGCAATTTTCATATTTACCCGATATTGGCAAATGAATACGGAGCAACCATTGAGAACGCCAAGTCAAGCACCTTGGCAATCAATGAAATATCTACTTCGTCTAGGTTCTTCATATCAGCAACAATAGTTCATCACAAGTAATGTGAGATGCGCCATTGACGGAAATCATCAGAAGGGTTAGGCTGAGTTTATGAGAAAAATTCTGAACTTTGAAGCGTTGTCGGCAGAAGCGGAACTGTTATTTGACATTCCGACACCTTCGTCACTGCATCTGCCAGATTGGTATAGGCAGATGGATATTCACCTTGATGGAGACTCCGAAACTGGCTTGGCCCATAATGGCGTCGGCTCAAGTAACCTTACACTAAAAGGGTGTATGCCATTTCTGGATGCAATAAGTTGCGGGTACATGTTTACCCTGCCATTTGACATTGAAGTTCGAAAAAATGACCGTGGTTTAGTGGGGATGCGTTGGGCTACGGGGGTGGACCTTATTGGTCAGCATAGCGAGGACCAAGCGCCCGGCATACCGATTCCGCATGGCGCTAGTCCAAATATACTCAAATGGAAGCCGGGCTGGAGGGTAATTACGCCCGAAGGGTATAGTTGCCTTTTTACGCACCCCCTAAACCATATAGACCTACCGTTTATTACGCTGTCTGGCGTTGTAGATACGGACAAATATAGTTTGGGTGTTGAGTTGCCCTTCAGGCTTCTGGACACCAAGAGGGACTTGACAATACTGGAAAAGGGAACGCCCATCTGCCAGATTATTCCGTTTAAGCGAGATGACTGGAAGAGTGCTCAAGTTGCATTTGACGAAGCGCAACAAAAGAAAAATATCTTTGCGCTGAAGTCAAAAATTGTGCGCTCATATCAGACGCAGTTTTGGAGAAAGAAGTCATACCAGTGATTCCGGCAGTCATTATCCCGGTCCTCAATCGATTTGACCTGCTTGAGCACTGCATCTCAACTATTGATTGCGAAGTGGAAAACCTATTGATTATTGACAACAGTGGCTCCTACTCAATTCCCAAGGGTTTATATGACCAAAAGGTGTGGGTCCTGAACATGCCCGCCAATCTCGGGGTGGCAGGCTCCTGGAACCTTGGCATTAAGTCTTTCCCGTTTGCTCCATACTGGGTCGTAGCGTCAAACGATGTGTTTTTCCAGCCACGGCAACTTGAGCGTTTTGCGGAAATATCACGACCGGATTTGCTTATCAAGTCAACTCAGAGTTGGGGTTGCTTTTCCCTCGGGAGTGACATTGTCAAGAAAGTTGGCTTGTTTGATGAGAACTTCCACCCGGCTTACTACGAAGATGTTGACTATGAGACCAGACTTGCTTCTTTAAACCTATCTAAATCGCTAATTTTTAGCGATATTGAGATTGGAAGCCATGGCGCCGCAACAACAATCCGGAGTAATCCAGTTTTTGAGCGCAAAAATGCTGAAACAAACCAATCCAACTACGAGTACTGGCAAATTAAATCCACGGATATAGGCCACATGCCAAGCAAAGACTATCAACTTCAGCGTCGAATTGATAACGACCTGTTCACTTAGCGCTATTTAAATACGCACAGCACATAGTCATCAGATGGCATCGCAACATTCATTGGTTCGCCAGTTTCTTCATTGATAGCCATCTGTGGTTCACGAGACTGATAAATCTCATAGGTAAAACCGTTGGAAAGCATATGGGCTTCTAGTTCTTCAACTGTTTGTTGCCAGTCATTGCCTTCCGGTCGGGAATCTAAAATATCCTCAATTAGATACAGCCCGCCAGTCCTGAGAAGTGGGTATAGTGCCTCAAATGTCGCAACGGTGTTCCCGTAAATGTGCGAGGCATCGTCCAGTATTACATCAATATTACTTGGTAACAGACTTGAAACTGCGACCAAGGAACCGGGGTCGGACTGGTCAGCAAAGTGCATTGTGATTCGGTCTGCGTTAAAGAGTTGAGCCTTCTTGTTGTCAAGTCCGTAAATCTCTGCATCCGGGAAAATAAACGCCCAAGCGTTGAGGTCTGTATGAGGTAGGTCATTTAAAAATAAACCTATTTCCAAAAACCTTGAAACTTGCATATCTTTTAGGAGATGCGAATACACGATTTGATAATTATGAAACGAACCCTTGTCGGAGTACGCCTGATTGAACTGCTGAAGCATTGAGTCAGCGAAATCTTGGTCGTATTCAAATGTGTCGAAATCTCTCATCGTGTATCCTACTTTTTTCCAAGAGTGCCTTGATGCCACGCAACTCTTGGCTAGTATAACCGCTATGGAGCGCCCCCACTTTAATGTCGTGATTTGCACCCCCGGCGCCAGCATGGTTCCGGCTTATGTCAGAAGTCTTTTAAAAACTACCTATTACTTGACTGCCAATGGGTTGACTTGGAACTATATGACCGAGTATTCATCCCTTGTCGCGCACGCCCGCGAGAAAACAATAGGTGGCACGGGGTATAACGACGCCAGCAATAGAAACCCAGGTCATGGTGCGTTTACCTATGACAAGATTTTCTGGATTGACTCGGATATTGAGTGGGAACCAGACGATTTCTTCCGATTGCTTCAATCTGACAAATCAATTATTTCGGGCTGTTACATGATGGAGACCGAAGAAGTAACTGTCTACCCCGTACCGCTTGGAGCGCCACTCCATAAGAACGACATTCTCAAGATGAAAAAGCCCTTTACTGTTCGTGGCGTAGGGTTCGGTTTCTTGTGTGTTGCCAATGGTGTGTTTGAAAGTATGAGCCGTCCTTGGTTCTCTCAAGTTGAGGTTGAGGTCATGGACGAGAAAACAGGTGAGGTTGACTATAAGTTCCCACTCATGGGCGAGGACCTTTCATGGTGCGAAAAGGCACACCGGCTTGGTCATGAAATCTGGGTTGACCCTTTAGTCCGAGTAGGACACCAGAAGACTGTGAGGCTCAATTGGAACAGGTAAGTGAGTGGCTTCCCCCTCGTGGCGGTTCTGACATTCTGGAGGAAGGACTTCGCAAAAGGATTAACTTTGACAATTACAACGCAAACCTCATCCTGTCAAGATGTGTTGAAGACCTTGTAAACCTTGACAAGAAAAATATACTTTGGCAACATCTAAACTATAATGAGCCACTAACTCAGGGCATGACTAACAAGTACTTCTTGAGAAGTATTGATGCTTTTGTGTATATATCGCACTGGCAATATGAAAAGTTTAGGTATGTCTACAGCATTCCTACTGAGAATGTATTCATTATCAAGAATGCCATAGAGCCAATTGAATTTATCCCCCGTGACAAGGGCGAGAAGATTCGACTGATTTATACATCGGCACCATTTAGGGGCTTGAACATCCTCCTTGATGCTTTTGAGATGCTTGATAGGGACGATGTTGAACTTGATGTCTACTCCTCTACCATCATTTATGGCACGGACTACGATAAGAAACACGCCGATACATATGAGGACCTCTTCAACCGCGCACAAAACATGCCAAACGTGAATTACCATGGCTACGCCTCAAACGAAGAAGTTATTCGGGCGCTCCAGCGGTCGCACATCTTTGCGTTCCCGAGCATGTTTGAGGAGACTTGTTGCCTTGCAATGATTGAGGCAGGAGCGGCTGGTTGTTCAATAGTGTCGCACAACCTTGGTGCCATCTATGAAACAGCGTCTGAATTTGGAACACTACTTCCAATTAGAGTGGACGAAAAACAAATGGCTAAACAATTTGCGAGTGCGTTGAGTAATGAGATTGATAACTATTGGTCAAAGGTTGATTATCTAAAGAAGCAATCTGAGTTTTTTAATGTCCATTACTCGTGGGATGCAAAAATAGAACAGTGGGAAAGTCTCTTAACTACCGCGTAATTGAGCGAAGAAGGTAATAACTCCGCGAAAGTAAGTAGTTACTGTCAAACTCTGGTACCGCGATTTTTGATGGGTCGCTAGTCCGAATTTGTCCAGTATTACTACCTGCTACCCATAGGCTATTTCCATAGGCTATGGAGTTTATATTTGTTGTACCAAATTTTGAGGTTTGTGTTACCCATGTAATGCCATCAGTAGAACTTCTGAGTTGACCGGCATCACCAACTGCCACCCATAAATTATTTCCATAGTCTACCGAATATATTGCTGTTGTACCAAAGTTTGAGGTTCTAGTAACCCAAGTAACAGCATCAGTAGAGGTTCTGATATTGCCCCCTAAACCTACAGCAACCCATAAACTATTTCCATAGACTACCGATAATATTTGTGTTGTACCAAAGTTGGAAGTTCTAGTTACCCAAGTAACAGCGTCAGTGGAAGTTCTGAGTTGACCAACACGTCCAGCCGCAACCCATAGGTTATTTCCGTAGGCTACAGATGTGATATCTGTTATACCAAAGTTAGATGTACGAGTTACCCAAGTGATACCGTCAGTGGAAGTTCTCATTTGTCCAGTATTACCACCTGCTACCCATAGGTTATTTCCGTAGGCTACAGATTGGATAGTTGTTGTACCAAAGTTAGAAGTTCTGGTTACCCAAGTGATGGCGTCAGTAGAACTTCTAAGTTGACCAGCAAGACCACCAGCAACCCAAAGGTTGTTTGCGTATCTCACGGAGAGAATAGTTGTTGTACCAAAGTTTGAAGTTTGCGTTACCCAAGTAATACCGTCAGTGGAGGTTCTGAGTTGTCCAGCATTACCACCCGCTACCCAGAGACTATTACCATAGTCTACTGAGTATATTACTGTTGTACCAAAGTTGGAAGTTCTGGTAACCCACAGCATCCCTGGGTGATTTCTAGCATTATCGGGGTAAAACTTCTTCTCCAGTTGTCTTGTGCGCGTTACCTCACTAATGGCACTTTGGTTAGTATATATATCTGGGTTAGCCCTCTTATCCCCAGTGTTGGTAAAGCAAATCTCTCGCGGCGAGTTTGCTCTCTGCGGGTCACCAAAGCCATAATTCATAGTTTCACCCATGCATATGGAATGTTTGGAAGCGTAATATTATTAGTGTTTAGGTTTGCCATTATCGCAGTCTGACCACCTGTCACCCACAGGTTATTTCCAAAGGCTACTGATTGGAGTGCGAATGGCAAGAATAAGACAGGAGTAGTTCTAGTTACCCAAGCAATAGCGTCGGTAGAGGTTCTGGTGTGACCAGCACCACCAACCGCTACCCATAGGTTATTTCCAAAGGCCACTGAGGTAATTGCTGTCGTAATAAAGTTCGAGGTTTGCGGCACCCATGTAATACCGTCAGTTGAGGTTCTGAGTTGACCGGCATCACCAACTGCCACCCATAGATTATTTCCGTAGGCTACCGAACGAATTATTGTTGTACCAAAGTTGGAAGTTTGCGTTACCCAAGTAATACCGTCAGTAGAGGTTCTGAGTTGACCGGCATCACCAACTGCCACCCACAGGTTATTTCCGTAGGCTATGGAAAGTATGTTCGTTACACCAAAGTTTGAAGTTCTGGTAACCCATGTGACAGCGTCTGTGGAAGTCCTGAGTTGAGCAGTGTCACCAACTGCCACCCAAAAACCATTACCATAAGCAACACTATTAATTGTAGTAATGCTACCAAAGTTGGAAGTTTGTGTCACCCAAGTGACAGCATCAGTAGAGGTTCTGAGTTGACCACTGCTACCAACCGCAACCCATAAATTATTTCCGTAGGCTATTTCATGTATTGTCGACAGACCAAAGGTAGAAGTTCGTGTCACCCAAGTGACAGTGTCGGTAGAAGTTCTGATTTGCCCACCGACACCAGCCGCTACCCAAAGGTTATTACCGAAGGAAACGCTTAAAATCATGCTTGCACCAAAGTTCGAGGTTTGTTCTGCCCAAGATGAGTAACCAATATTAGATAAGTCTGTGATTAGATTTTTTAACAAACGCTTATCAAGTAACCTTTGGTTATATGCTGATATTGAACGTCCATCTAATTTGATAAAATCATCTCCGGGCGAGGACGCTGAATAGACAACCTCACCAGTCTCGTATTTATCTGGCGTCCGATTCCCATATGTCCCTTTATTCATCGGAGTACATACCCTATAATTGGGGACGCTATCCGGCTGTCCTGTCGAAAATATGAATTTGGATTATTAGTACGAATTTGACCAGCATTACCAACTGCCACCCAAAGGTTATTACCGTATACCACGGACTGGATTCCCGTTATACCAAAGTTAGATGTACGAGTAACCCATGTAATGCCGTCAGTTGAGGTCATGAGTTGTCCAATAGCACCACCTGCTACCCATAGGCTATTTCCGTAGGATACAGAAGTTATTATTGTTGCACCAAAGTTTGATGTACGCGTTACCCAAGTGATGGCGTCAGTCGAAGTTCTAAGTTGACCAGATGCACCAACTGCCACCCAAAGGCTATTACCGTATTCTACAGATTGAATTATTGTTGTACCAAAGTTTGAAGTTTGCGTTACCCAAGTAATACCGTCAGTTGAGGTTCTTAGTTGACCAGAATAACCAGCCGCAACCCATAGACTATTTTCGTAGGCTATGGAGTTTATTATTGTTGTACCAAAGTTGGAAGTTCTAGTTACCCAAGTGACAGCATCAGTGGAGGTTCTGAGTTGACCGGTATTACCAACTGCCACCCATAGACTATTTCCGTAGGCTATGGAGTTTATTACTGTTGAACCAAAGTTGGAAGTTCTGGTAACCCATGTAATGGCATCAGTTGATGTTCTGATTTGACCAGTAGCACCAACTGCCACCCAAAGGCTATTACCGTAGGCTACAGATTGGATAGTTGTTGTACCAAAGTTGGAAGTTTGCGTTACCCAAGTAATACCGTCAGTAGAGGTTCTGAGTTGACCGGCATCACCAACTGCCACCCATAAATTATTTCCATAGGCTACGTCTCCAATTGATGTTGAGTCAAAGTTAGAAGTACGAGTTACCCATACCGTGTTCACATCGGATAGAAAGCGTCTAGGAACACCTTTATCTAGGGTGACATATCGTGAATCTGCTGGTCTAAAAGTCCCAATAAAATGCCTAATGCGTTGTGGGTCCCCTTCAGCAGGATAAAAAGCCGCATCATCGCTACCAAGTCCTGCTTCTGAGGTACTCGGCAGTGAACGGCGCACTCCGCTAAAGGAACCTTTATTCATCTAAATCAGAAGTCTCCACCAAACGCCATGACATGGTAAGTTTCTGCGTTGTTGGTTGTTGCTCGCAACGAGTGCCCCGAAGGCAGTACGAGGGAGTTAAAACTTAAAGTAGTTGTATACGCATCGACAGACGCACTGGGCGTGATGGCGGTAATCAAAACCTCTATTAGCAGATAATAGGTTGTTCCAGTGTAGACGAAAAGCCTGACTACGTTGGCGGTTGAAGTTCCGGCAGCGGTAATGGTTACTTCATCAATACGGCTACCAGATGACCCCGCCGTAAAAACGGTTCCGACGTTTGTTGGAGCAGTACGTGAGGTGTCCGCTGATGAAATTGAAGCACCACCAAATCGTGGGGTTGCCGCAAAGTTGGGGGTTGTTGCCATGGTTGTCTCCTCTATCGGTACAGCATCGAACTTATTATGGGGTCAGTTGCACCAGTTGCACCAGTTGCACCAGTTGAACCGGTAGGACCAGTCGGACCTACGGGACCTGTAGGACCGGGCGAACCAGAGACATCTACCCAATATGAATCATAATAGGCGTAAAGAATTGCTTCGTCTGAATGGAACCACAAGTCCCCTTCAGTTGCCCCCGTAGGTGCAGTCGCGCCTACTATTACTCCGCCTCCTTCGCCAGCAGGTCCGGTTGCGCCAGTTGGACCAGTTGGTCCCGTAGGACCAGTTACCGTAGATGCTTCTCCAGTCGGTCCAGTAGCGCCTGTTGGTCCTTCTGCTCCCGTCGCCCCGATTGGTCCGGTCGGACCGGTTTCTCCAGTCGCCCCAGTTGCTCCTGTGGGACCTTCCGCACCCGTGGGACCTGTTGCTCCAGAAGCACCGGTAGGTCCGGTGGGACCAACAGGACCTACATCGCCGGTTCGAGCAAAGGTAACGATGACGCTTTCACCATTGGAGAATGATGTTGCCGACCCCGAGACATAGGCGCAGTCAACATCAAAGAATCCTGTATCCTCAGAGACTGCCGAGATTGTGAAGAGGGCAAAGTCGGCAGAATTCGCCTTGTTCGAGATTCGGAAGTGACCCTTGATGGTCGCCGTGGAGTCATCAATAGTCCTGAGGAACGCCTGAATATCGGTGGCGTTGACATCCTCGTCATCAATCAGCATTTCCACGGCGAGGCT
>Ga0075470_10000043_pt1 | contig 43542 bp, 53 predicted proteins | sample DEB19_08_DNA_4_FD_71482 | JGI IMG/M metagenome (GOLD analysis project Ga0075470, IMG submission 71482) | Aqueous microbial communities from the Delaware River and Bay under freshwater to marine salinity gradient to study organic matter... | ecosystem: Environmental > Aquatic > Marine > Coastal ... | reverse complement strand
AGATGCTCCGCCAGCGGGTGATTGATCTGCTGGAGGTCGAAAATACGGTGGTGTTCTCCGGCACGCCGTGAGGCGGCTGGATAAAGGCTGGCGAGCGGGGGTGACGCCCGCCGGCTGACTGCGGGCAGCATCTGGTGATGCGCCGAGCCGCCAAAGCTCGGAGAGGCTGGTTCGATTCCAGCCCCGTGGAATCCTCTCAGGAGCCGACCATGAAGCCTGTCTGTCCGCGCTGCCGCACCAACAAACAGATTGTTCCGCAGGGCGATCTCTACGTCTGCCGGCGATGCGGGGCGCTCCTGGACGACGATCCTGACGAGGGCGGGGATTACAGCGACCGCTCACCGGCGGCACGGCTGGAGCGAGAGGAGCGACAACGTGCCGCTCAGCAAGAGATTCAGCAACGCAACCAAGCGAAAGGAAGGCGACGATGAGACCTCGGTTTTTCACGATCACTCACGACATCAGCGGCGTGCGGATTCATGATTCAGAGCGGAACGACGCCGTCTTTTTCGGCAACATAGCCGACTTGAGCCACGCCTATGCCAGTCTGCGAGTCACGACTGACGAGAAGCAGTCACAGCTGGACGCGATTGCCAAACTGGTCCAAATTTCGTCCAGCGATGAAACGCTGGAAACTGGCGGGTTGAAGGCACAAATCCAAGGGATCATTGCGAGATAACCAACCAGGCGAAAGGCAGGCAACGATGAGCGACGATGCAGAAGTCACGGAAATCAACATCGACCCCAATGCCGGCTGTCAGGTCACCGAGGTGGTGACCAGGATACTGCTCACCCTGCGGGACGCGGGATACACCGATCAGGCGCTGCTCGAAGGAGCGTTCGTCTCGTCGGCCATCGCGTTTTCGCATCTGGCGATTGGCCAGAAGCTCCCGCACCTCAGTGAAAAAACGCTGGGCAAGTGGGCCTTGGCTTTAGCGAAAAAGATGCTCGTCGTTGCGACCGAAGACGCGAAAAGCAATCTTGGTTTTCAGCAAAACTGATTGGGGCACCGCATGACCGACAGCATCCCGTCGCTTCCGCTCTCCGCACGTCCAAACCCTGACTCCGAGCCGCTCCCCGACCCGCCGCTGCACAAGACCAAATCCTGGCAGCATCAGATCAAGGCGTACCACCACGCGATGGGCCGGCGTGGATCGATGCTCCCGCTGAAGATGGGCCGCGGCAAATCCCTGGTGGCGATCAACGTCGCCGCCAATATGGGGGCCAAGAAGACCTTGATCATCGGGCCGGCCCGCGCCCTCGGCGTTTGGCCCCGCGAGTTCGAGCTGCACTCACCCATCCCGTTCCGGGTGGTGGTGCTCAACAAGGGGAGCACCAAGGACAAGGTTCGCATCATGAACGACGCGATGGCCCTCGCCAGCGCCCGCGGCGAGCCGATTGTGATCGTGGCGAATTACGAGACGGCGATCCGCGCGGAGTTCCAGCAGTTCGTCTTGTCGAAGCTGTGGGACCTGATCGTCGCCGACGAAATTCACCGCGCGAAGGACCCGACCGGCGCGACGGGAAAGTTCTTCGGCAAGCTGGGGTTCGTCGGCAAGAAGAAGCTGGGCCTGACCGGCACGCCGCTGCCGCACGATCTGCTCGACGCGTTCTCTCAATACCGATTCCTGGACCCGTCCGTGTTCGGCATGCAGTACGTGCCGCATCGCCAGCGGTACGCCAAGATGCACGAGATTTTCTCGGGCAAGGTGACGCAGTGGTTGAACGAGGAAGAGTTCAAGGAAAAATTCTGGTCGATCGCTTACTACGATGATGGCACGGGCGGGGCGGAGATGCCGGAGTACACCGACCAGATTGTGCCGGTCGAGCTGACGCCTCGCGGCCGGGCGGTCTACGATGAGATGGAAGAGCAGCTGATCGTCGAGGTCGAGAGCGGCGTGGTTACCGCGGCAAACGCGTTGGTGCGGCTGATCCGACTGCAGCAAATTCTGTCGGGATTCGTCATGACCGAGGACGGCAAGATCGAAGAGGTTGACAACGCGAAGGAACGGGCGCTGGTCGGCATGCTGGAGGATATCGCCCCGCACGATCCGGTCGTGGTGTTCACCTGGTTCAAGCACGATCTGGTGGTCATCCGGCGCATCGCCGAGGAGTTCGGCCGTAAGTACGGCGAGATCTCCGGCGATCGTTCGGACTTGACCGAGCATGCCAAGATGCCGGAGTGGTGTGACCTGATGGGCGTCCAGATTCAGTCGGGCGGCACAGGCATTGATCTGACGCGGGCGATGTACGGCATTTACTACTCGGCCTCGTTCAACAACGGGCTGATGGAGCAGAGTTTCTATCGCCTCTACCGTCCCGGCCAGAAACGCACGTGCAATTTCTACCGGCTGGTCGCCGAGAACACGGTGGACCGAGCGATCTACGGCACGCTCGCGAAACGCCAAGACCTTGTGGCCGGCGTCATGGACTACCTCAAGATGCGGGGTCAGCCAGTTCTCGGTTGACTTTTTCGTCGCGGGCGATCATGGTATCCCCACGCTCAGCCGATGTGGCTGACGATCACCGCCGGCACAGCGCCGGCCAGACTTCCCAGCGAAAAGGACGATGATGAGCGACGCACCCAGCACCGCACCCAGCAACGTGGCCGAAATGAATTGCCAGGAGCCGGCCGCACCGATTGCCGAGCAATTGCAGCAAGCCGTCACTGAGACCCGCCGCCGCCCAAAGCCGATGAGCCTGCCGACCAGCGAGGGCTGGTGGTTCGTGAACGGTGAGCTGGTCTGGATCGACGAGGATGATCTCGAGACCTGGGTGCCCGGCGACGAGCTGTATGGCCCGCTGCCGAGCGAGGCCCCGGAGCCGGACGCTACACTGGCCGACCTGACCGGCACCGCAGCTGACCGGCTGAAGCGGTTTGTCGCTCTCGAAAAAGAGCGACGCGAGCTGGACACCAAGCTGAAGGACGTGAAGACCCGGGTTGACGCGATGCAGAAGAATCTGCTGGAAGACTTTGCCGAGGCGCACGCAACCAGCGTGAAGTGCGACGGGCTGACGGTCTACCTGAAAAAGAATCGCTACGTCTCAAAGGGCAAAGGCATCAGCACTGAGGTGATTTGCGAGAAGCTCGAGGAGATCGGCTGGGACGACATGGTGAAGGATGGCTATAACGCATCCTCGCTGAAGGCCCGTGTGCTGGAGACGCTGATCAACCGCGACGAGATCGCCGAGCAGCTTAAACGCTACGAAGCCAATCAGCAGATGGCCCCCTACGAACTGATCGAGCTGCAGGCGAAGATCAGCAGGATCGAGCCGCTGTTCGCCCTGCTGAATATCGGCGAAGTGACCAAGGTGCAGACCCTGAAGTAACCTGCCGGGCGGTGTAGCCCGGTTCTCTGTGTGATGTGTTTTGTTCAACGAACGAAGGAAAGTTTTATGGCTGAGAAGAAGCAAGAGACGGCGATGAGCACGACCAGCACCACGCCGCCGCCGACCGGCATGATTCAGGTGCCGAAGATCTCGGGAGCCGAGGAGCAGTACCCGATCATTGCGAACGGACACGAGGCGGTCGAGGTGTTCAAAGAAAACCTCGGCGGTCAGCCGATCAACACGTTCGACCTGACGATCATCAAGGTGCCGAGCCAGGGGGTGACCAACTGGGAGGTGCCGACCATTCGCGGTGCCCAAGCGATGAAGTACATCGAAGGGATTGTGATTGGGATTTCTCGCCGCCGAGCATACTGGAAGGACCCGAACCCCAGCGCCAACCCGCCCGACTGCGGATCGTCGAACATGGAAGTCGGCGTGGGCGACAACGGTCAGGGGATCGGCAATCACGACTGCGCCACCTGCCCGATGGCTCAGTTCGGATCGGCCTTGCCGGGCCAGGACGGCAAGCCGCGGAAGGGCCAAGCGTGCCGCGAGAACAAGCTCCTGGCGGTGCTGATGCCGGGCGAGCAGATGCCGGTGATCATCAAGGTCCCGCCATCCTCGCTGAAGGATATGTTGCAGTTCCAAACCAAGCTGCCGGTCCGATTCTCCGGGGCGGTGTGCCGGTTCGGCCTGATGCAGGACAAGAACGAGGGCGGGATTAAGTACTCCAAGATCGTCCCCGAGTTCGTCGGAGCCTTGCCGCCTGAGCAGGCGAAGGTTGTCCGCGAATTCGCGCTGGCGATTTCCGGCCAGCTGGAGAAAGCCGCCGACCGCGCAGCCGCGACGGCCGATGTCGGCGAAGCAGCCTGACGCACGGACGCGATGGGGAGCGGTGGCGCGGGCGACGGATGGTACGCTGCGCGCCACCGCATTTTTTCCTGAGTCAACGACTGACCAACGGGGACGCTATGGCATCGACGGTAACCGACGCCGTGCTGAAAGCCGCTCTGGACTACGCCTCTCGGGGCTGGCGGGTGGTGCCTTTGTACGGCGTGAGAAAGAACAGAGGCTGTGAATGTCGCCGCGGGACCGAGTGTTCCTCGGCCGGCAAGCATCCGCGAATTGATGAATGGCAAAAGCACGCGACAACCAGTGAAGACGTGATTCAGAACTGGTGGTCCAGATGGGCCGATTCCAACGTCGGCGTTCACATGGGACGTGAATCCGGCCTCGTCGATTTTGAGTGCGATTCTGCTGAGGCTGAGCAGACGCTGCTTCGGCTGTTTGACGGCAATATTCCAGTCGTGCCGACGTACCAGTCCAAACGCGGTAAGCACCGACTGTTCCGCTGGCGACCTGACCTTCCGAACCCGGACAAGGCCCGCTTTAGCATTGGCACGCTGGACGTTCTGACCGGCAATGGCGAGCAAGGGCAGCAGTCGGTGTTCCCGCCATCTGTGCGCCTGGATGCCGAGTATCGCTGGTTGATCACACCCGATGAATGCGACCCCGGCGAAATCACCGACGAGGTGTTTAATCGGCTTCACAACCTGTTTGGTGAGGACGTTCCAAAGGAACGCAAACCGAAGTCGGAGCGCATGAAGCTCTACGAGCAGCATGAGATTATCGAGACGACGGACAAGCGGAATTCGACGTTGTACGCTGAAGCATGCCATCAATGGCGGATGTACGCGTCCGTCCGTGGTCCAAAGGCATTTCACGAACCGGACGTCCACGCGCACATCTACGAACAAATTTGGGCGTGGAATCATTCGAAGTGTCGCCCCCCGCTGGATGACAACGATCTTCGCACGCTGGTCGAATCAGCGAAGAGCTTTCAACAACAGCAGTCTTATGAAGAGAAATCAGAATCTGGACCGCGGTTGTCGATGCATGGCCTCGAATGGCGAGACGGCGAGTGGTGGCCCGGCTCCTGGGAATTAACCGTGCTGATGGGTGAAGAGCCCGACTATTTTCTGCGAGTGCCCGCTTGGGATGAATTGATGGGCGAGGATAAGCAGATCTGCCTTACAGGCGACATCTACCTCAACGCGGACAGCGTCGCTCAGGCGATCTTTAAGGCGACCAAGACCATCGTGCTGAACGACAAGCCTGGGGCGTGGCCGGCGATCTGGAACGGATCGAAGGGAAACGCGAAGGATAAGATTCCGCCGACGCGAGGACTGAAGGCCAAACTCCTCGATCGGGCCAAACTGGAGGAAGCGTCGGCCGAGTGGAAGAAGAAGGTAATCCTGGCCGAGATGCTGGCTGAGAAGCTATCGAAGTACAAATCGGCGGAGCAACCGGAAAAGAACGGTCGTCCAGTCGAGATGCCGGACGGCGTGATTTGGGTCCGCTGGCTGAAGCTTTGGGAGACCGAGCTTCAGATTCGGACAGTGACCGCTCACGAGCTACGGATGCTCAGCCGGGCGATCGGAATTACTCCTAAGCACTCACGTGCGTGGCCGACGACCGCCGCAAAGGGCGAAACACGGGTGCGTTATACGCTCCTTGACGACGCCATTCTGAAGAAGATCCGAAAACTCTGTGAGGTGCCGGACTATCGCCCGGCGCAGACAACTCCTGAAGAATCCCCATCTTAACAAAATGCGCACGGCAACACGCGACTTGCGGAAACGACACGGCAACTATTTAGGGTTGCCGAACATGATAACTTGCGACCACGTTTCAACTTACGGCGACGCGCAAGGCAACACGGCAAGATTCGGGGTAATTTCTAAAATCCAATTTGGTGAAAACCTGCCGTGTTGCCGTGCGCGTTGTCGTAAGTGTTTGCCTGCACGAGAGTTATTACGTTCGGCAACGTAAAAAACCTGCCGTGCGCTGCCGTGCGTGACGTGCGAAGAAAGATCAGATGGTAAGCGTTGGACTGCAGCTTGACTTCCAGGTCGGTGGTGGGCAACATCGCCGGAAGCCCGGCAGGCTCCATTCGCGAAACGATCGGTGCGGTGATTTGCACCGCGTCGCCTCGCGGCCGATTCCCTGCCGGGCACGGCCGCGAGGTTTTTTCTTGGAGGTCAGCGGATGAACATCAAGCCGATCCAGACGAGCTATGCCGGTTGTCGTTTCCGCAGCCGCCTGGAGGCCCGCTGGGCGGTGTTCTTCGATCACATCGGTATTCGATGGGAGTATGAGAAGGAAGGCATCGAAATACGATGCGTCTCCGGCACGCAAACGTGGCAATGGCTCCCCGACTTTTTTTTGCCGGAAACCAACACCTGGGTTGAGATCAAAGGCGACTGGAAATCGGTCACCCCTGAATATTGGAAAATGATCCTAAACGCTTTTGATTGGGGTCGCCCAATGGCAAACAGCGAATGCAACGGGCTGCTTCTCGGAGACATTCCTCGGCCAGATTCGCTTTCGCCCAAAGCGTGCTTTGTCCATTGGTCCAGGGGCGTTCACGTCACCGAAGGGTGTCTAGAGCTTCTAAAAGCGTGCAAGCCCAAGCTGACAGAGATTCTGGAAGATGACAGGGATCATGCCGATCGGTTCGACGCCTGCAGTGACCACGAGGCCGAATTAGAGAAAGCATGCTTGAGCATCATCGACGAATACTGGAGTGATTTTTTTATTGAGACCGGCACCAAGCGAGCCCTGATCGCCGCGCGATCAGCCCGCTTTGAGCACGGCGAAAGCGGAGCACCGTGATGACTATCGTTTGTCGCATCATTGGACCGGCCGGAGCTGGCAAGACTTCACACATGATCGGCGACCGCTCCGGTCGCCGCGGAGTACTCGGGGAATGGATCGAGAACCGGCAGGTCAACCCGTACCAGATCGGGTATTTTTCTTTTACTCGTGCCGCACGCCGCGAGGCAGCGGAGCGAGCGGCCCTGATTTCCGGCGAGCCGATGTCGCAACTCGAACAATACGGGCACTTTAGGACGGTTCACTCCTCGGCGTACAAAGCCCTCGGGGCGGGAAAAGAGCTTCTGGTTGATGACAAGGAGTCCCGCCTATGGGTCGCTCAGGCTCTTGGTGTTGCGCCAGACGCGGCGGAAATAGAATCCGGGGAGGATGAGCCATCCGCGGTTTCTGAAGCGTCCAGCGACGAAATGAACGCTTTGCGGCTTTGGGACGTCGCGCGGTCGCGGCTGGAGTCGATCGAGGTTTCATGGGAAGCCGCCGCGGCGATCAATGAGTTTGTCCCCGACCTCGACGCCGTGCGGAAAACGATTGATCAGTATGAGCAAATGAAGCGACTCGACGGTCGCCAAGACTTTACCGACCTACTCGGCCGGTTCGCCGGTGTTCGCTTTGGCCTCGCCGGGCACTCCCTCGACGCCATCCGCGAAGGGGAGTGCCCGGACCTAAAGATTGTCGTCTTCGACGAATGGCAGGACGCATCGGCCCTGCTCGACCGCTGCGCGAACCGGCTGATCGAGTTCTCTGATGTCGCCTATTTTTGCGGCGACCCGATGCAGGCGATTTATGGATTTGGTGGGTCACATCCGCGGTTTCTGATGGGGCGCACACCAACCGAGGGTCGCGAACGGGTGCTTCAGCAGTCCCATCGCTGCCCAAAGGCGATCGTCGATCTTGGCGAGGAGATTCTGCGGCCGTGCAGCGATTATTGGGATCGGGGCGTCAAGCCCCGCGACGCCGAGGGCCAGATCGACGTCGCGATGCTGGCCGGCGACTGGATTCACGAGATCGATCCCCGCGAGTCGTGGCTGATCATCGCCCGCAGCAACGCGCACGTGCGGCGACTGGTCAAGCGGCTGGACGCCGAGGGCATCCCCTGGCTCCCGACGCGAGGCCACGGCGGAAAGTGGGCTGCGCCCGTGCGGCGACAAGCCTGCCTGGGCCTGATCAGCCTGGAGCACGGCCACGTGCTGAGCGCCGCCGAATGGACCGCGGCCCTCAAGCAGCTGCCGAGCAAAAATTCCGAGGGCGAGATCATCAAGCACGGAATGAAATCAGCCTGGAATGACCAGGAGCATAAGCCTGACGAGCTGACAGACCTGGAGCACCTCGGCGAGTGGGGGGCGACCGATCTGCTGATCGATCGCATCCGGGACGGACGCTGGACCTCGCTGGTTGACAACGGCTTGGAGTTTCGCGACGCCTGGAAACGTTGGGGTCACGAGGCGGTGCTGGAGCCGAAGGTGCAGTGCGGCACGATTCATTCCGTTAAAGGCGCAGAAGGCGACAACGTCGCGTTGCTGACGACGACCAGCCGGCAATGCACCAAGAGCATGGATTTTGAAGAGTCAGCGAATGAGGAGCGGCGGGTCGCCTATGTGGGCGTGACCCGCACGAGGCAGCGGCTGCTGGTGCTCAGAGAGAAGTCGCTGCATTGCATGGACCTGCCGGTTTAGGAAAGCGACCGATGAATCCAACTAAACTGCGACCCGACGCCATTGGCAACATCCGGCCCACCTGCGCCGTCTGCGGCCGGCCGGTGGAAACGTTCCGCATCGAGTACGACTCGCTGTACCGGGTGTACCACTGCATCGCCGCCTGTCACGGCGAGATCGAGGAGTGCGACCTCGATGAGCGGGCGGTCGCCGCGCAAGCTGTGTCGAGCGGCGTGGCATTCACCAACAGCCGCCGGCTGAAGAATCAGCGGCGGATTGATGATCGGAGTTGACTTTTTCGTCGCGGGCGACCACAGTATCGCCGGGCAGGTTTTCAGTCTTACGAAAGGACAGGCAATGAAGGCGAAAACGATCAAGAGTGTGTTGCGTCACAAACACGCGGCGTGGCTGGCCTCGATCGAGGACGAGGCGGTTCGCAAGCTGGCCGAGGAAGGCACCATCGTCACGGGCGGAGCGATTGCCTCGATGCTGCTCCGCGAAAAGGTGAACGATTACGATCTGTATTTTCGCGACTGGAAGACCGTGGTCGCGGTGGCCAGCTACTACGTTCAGAAGTTCAAGCTGAACCCGCCGGCAAAATTCAAAGGCCAGGACGCGGTCACCATCCCGATCTGGCTGGGCGACGGAAAGGGCGGGGGGATCGGTTTTCGCGACGGTCGGTTTCTCTACAAGGCATACGGCTCAGATCGCGAAGAGGTGATGCGGTTTGACGAGAACGGCGTGCCGGTGCAGACGGATGGGCGGGTGAAGGTGATTGTGAAATCATCGGGGGTCGCCAGTGAGACGACGCCGGACACGTACCAGTACTTCGAGTGCAACCCCGACCCGGAATCGACGTCGGCCGCGGAGTACGTCGAAGCCTGCGCCGCCGCGTTGGTGACGCCGCCGGACGAGAAGGAAAAGCCCGACCAGAAGAAGTTCCGGCCGGTGTTTCTGACGTCGAACGCGATCACCCTGAGCGACGGCATTCAGCTGGTGACGCGATTCTACGGCGAGCCGGACGAAATCCACGAGAACTACGACTTCGCCCATTGCACCTGCTACTGGCAGAGCTGGGACGGCAAGCTGGAGTTGCGGCCGAAGGCCCTCGAAGCGCTCCTGGCCCGCGAGCTGCGATACGTCGGCTCAAAGTACCCGCTGTGTTCGATCATCCGCACGCGGAAGTTTGTGGAGCGAGGCTGGACGATCAACGCCGGCCAGTTCGTCAAGATGGCGATGCAGCTCAACGATTTGGATTTAAACGACATCAACGTGCTGGAAGAGCAATTGACCGGGGTCGACGCGGCGTACTTCCGCGAGGTGATTGACGCGCTAAAGCAGAAGGACGAAGCCCGCGTGGACCGGGCGTACCTGCTGCAACTGATTGATCGGGTGTTTTGATGGACTACAAATACAGAAGCAACCGACTTCCAGCCGTGAGTTATACGGATATCTTTACGTGCCCAGCCTGTGGATGGGCCAATCTGGTGGAAATCCAAAGAAAAGTAGAACGAACAACAAGCCGACGTGGAGGAATTCTGGTGATTGACCATTGGCCATCATCCGTCAACGCGGCATGCGCGATCTGCTGTTGCTCCGTAAGTTTTGCGGTGCTGGAGACAAATTCGGGTTCAGGCTTACCAAGCGTTCTTGCGGTAAGTTGCGAAGGGGTTAAGCATGGCGACAGGCTGTAATGAGATCAGGGATCTTTTGCGGGAGTACGCTGCGCTGGAAAAGCACAGCCCCGGCGCGGCGAAATGCATGCGGCGAGCGGCTGACGAGATCAGCCGGCTGCGAGGTTTTGAGCAGGCGTTCAACCTGTGGATGCAAAAAACGGAGTGGGTGCAGGAAAGCGATGACTGGTCGTTTCCGGCCCTGGGATTGCACCGGGCTGACATCATGAAAAGAGAGATTGATCTGCTGCGGTCGAAGATTGCGGCGATCCAGGCGATTTTGGGGAAGCCTCAATGATCACCGACCGCTATCAAAACTACGTCCACCTGGACATGCCGACGTTCGATCCGTTCTTTCTGTTGCTGCAACGCACTCCGATCTTACTGCGGTTCGTGCATCACGGGGCCAAATGGGACGCCCTCGACCAGCTGGACGACGTTGCCGAGCCGGACGAGACGATCATCGTTGGTGTTCGCGCCGGGCGATCCTCACTGCACATCGACAAGCGAGACACGCAAGGGCGTCGGGTCAGCGAGTGGCACATGACGGTCGACTACGTTCCGCACCCGCACCCGCCGCCGGACGACGTGCTGCGCGACAACGCTCGGTGGGCGGAGTGGTGCATGGCTCAGCCAGAAGCGGCCGGTGGATACGATCCAAAGAACATTGACAAATGAAACAACCAGCCGGCACTTGTGGTGCCAGCCCGCCCGGTGGCTGCGTCTCTTCGCGGATTCGCATCCGATTTGTTGACCGGGCGGGCAGGCTGGTTTTTGAAAGGCGGAGCGATGGCTGAGAACAGCAAGATTTCATGGACCAATCACACGTTCAATCCGTGGATCGGATGCACCAAGGTCGCGGCGGGCTGCACGAACTGCTACGCCGAAAACTTGATGGATGCGCGGTACGGCAAAGCCAAGTGGGGACCGAACGGAACGCGGGTGCTGACGTCGCCAGCGAATTGGAAGTTGCCGCTGAAGTGGAACCGTGAGGCTGAGAAAAGCGGGACGCGGGCGAGGGTGTTCTGTGCCTCGCTGGCGGATGTGTTTGAGGATTGGGAAGGGCCGCTCGGTGGTGATGCACGCTGCTGGTCTGATTTGGACGATGCCCGTCAAGGATTGTTCGCCCTGATCGACGCCACGCCGTGGCTTGACTGGCTGCTGCTGACCAAGCGGCCGGAGAACATTCGGCGGATGTGGCCGAACAGGCCGGGTGAAAAATACGCCGATGGCCGCTGCGTTGATATCCGCACTCGGCACAATTGCTGGATCGGCTGCTCTGTCGCCACTCAGGCTGACGCAGACCGCAACATCCCGGAGTTGTTGAAATGCCGGGACTTGAGTCCGGTGCTGTTTGTGAGCGCGGAGCCGCTGGTGGGGGGGATTGATTTATCGCCTTGGATTGGTTATAAGCCAGTCTATGAAACCAACCAACAACGAAGAATTTGTGTACCAAGCGGTGATTGCGGGCGAGATGGAAATCGACTCACAGGGCCGAGTCTGGAGAGTGGCAGCACGAAGGGCGGATCGCTGGAACGGCGGAACGAAGCTGATCCCATGCAAGAGACGCAGGGCAGAGTCGGACATCGGCGAATACCTTCAAGTGCGGACGATGATCAGCGGCAAGAGGGTCAACTCGCTTGCTCACAGATTGGTATGGAGACACTTCAACGGTCCAATTCCACCAGGGCTGACGATCAATCACAAGCATGGGAACAAGAAGGACAACCGGCCAGCAATGTTGGAGCTGGCGACGTATGCGGAACAAGTGCGGCATGCGAGGGAAGTCCTGAAAGTCGGGAATCTGGATCAGGCCGGAGAAGCGAACAACAACGCCAAGCTGACCGATTTGGCGTGTGCGGAGATTCGCCGCCGCAGAGCAGCAGGCGAAAGTCTGAAAGCGATAGCGACCGCATTCGGGACATCGTTTCAGACAGTGTCCAGAATCTGCCTTGGTCAACGCCGCAAATTACTTGGGTGATCGCAGGCGGCGAATCCGGCCACAACGCCCGGCCGTGCGACGTCGCGTGGATTCGCTCGCTGGTGAGGCAGTGCAAGGCGGCTGGCGTGGCGTGCTTTGTGAAGCAGCTCGGGGCGAAGCCTTTTGATTCACTCGACATCTGCCGTACAGCGGCAGGCGAAAATAGCGAGCCGGCATGGCGACTCAAAGACCCCAAGGGCGGCGACATGAACGAGTGGCCCGTTGATCTGCGTGTGAGGCAGTTTCCGAGCAACCAGGAGACGACGCGATGAATGACTATTTCGGCGAAGGAATTCTCGATAACGAAGCCGAGCCGGATTACTGCGATGATTTCAACGATGAGAACTGCGAGCCTATCGGCTGCTGTGATGAATGCGAATGCGACTTAGTTTTTCGGAAGCAGGCTGAGCCGCAATAATGCGGATGAAATGAAAATCGGTTTTCAGATTCGGAGTGAGTGATGAGCGATAAACTGATGAACGCGCTTTTAACCAGAAATTGCGAACTAGACGCTGCGGAATTTGAGATCGAATCGCTGCAAGCCGAGATCGCCGAGCTACGCGCGGCACTGAGGCCGTTCGCCGAAGCGTTTGCAGTGTGGCGCAACAACAATGAATTTGGCAATCCTCACGTAAACTGCGGGATTGGCGACTATCGCCGCGCATGGAGCGCGATGGGCGGCACACTGGAAAAAGGACTGCCGGAATGACCCCCGAAGGCAAAGTGACCAGCGACTGCATCAGGCTCCTGGAGCGAATCAGGGATGCCGGCGTCCCCGTGCATTGGCTGAAGGTCGCTGGAGGCCCACGGCAGACGACTGGGCAGCCTGACCTCGACATCTGCCTGAATGGCCATACCATCAAGGACGAGCTGAAAGCCCCCGGCAAAGACGCCACCAAGCTGCAACAGCATCGGCTGGCGCAATGGGCCAACGCGGGGGCCACGGTTGGCGTGATCGACTCGGTCGGCGGGCTGGCCGATCAGCTGGAGCCGCTGCTCAACGAGATTGGATTCGAGCTGATCAGGAAGCCGGGGAAGCCGATCCAGGTGGAGCGGACGTGATCACCTCGTGGGCAAACGTGTTGCCGCGCCGCCGCCGCTCAGCCCACAGGTCGCCCATCCCCTGGTCGTTCCCGACGCCGCACCAGTTGCGAAACGGCGAGCCCAGGTGCGTCAGCCGGATCGGCAGCTTGATCCGGCATTGACGAGGCCAGCGGGTCTGGAACGTGCTGTCGTAGTTTCCCGCGTGAATCCAGTGCGTGTCGACGATCGGCCGCACCTGCATCGCCGGCTGGCCGGCCCAGGCAAGGTGGAAGCACCCGGCCAGCTCGCCCTCGCGAATCAGGGAGCCGTCTTCCAGGAAGCGGTCGCAGCCGTAGAGGCAGTCCTGCCGCAGCCGGAAACTGGATAACTGGTGGGCGAATGCCGGCCCCGGCAAAACGTCGGCGTCGAAGAACAGGTGCCAGCCGCTCGGCTGGAGATGCTCGTAAGCCTCGGCGATCGCGCGGCCCTTGTTGAATTTCGCGCCGTCGCGCCAGAAGGCGTCCGTGAGGAATACTTTGCAGCCGTGCTCCTCAGCGACTCGTTGCGTCTCGGCGTCCCGCTCGGCGGTGACCACCAGGATGCGGTCGCACATCGTTTTCCAGGCGGGCAGCGTGGTCGCCAGCTGGGGGGCGTAATCGACGCTGACGACTTGGGCGGTGTTGATCATGTCAATGCGTCCCTTGCCTGATAAAGATAATCCTTGTTCGACCACAGCACGAACTCGTCGCCATCCGGGTGTGTGCCCCGCGGATAGAAAAAGCTTGACGGGGCGATGTTGAGCTTTTTCATGGGGAACCGCTGGAACGCATTCCGCACCCGCTGATCGGTGAGCACCACCGGCTCCGTCGTGGTCGGCTGATGGTAGTGCGTCTCGATCCTGATCTCGCCGTCCGGTTTGACCACCCGCTCCAGCTCAGCGACCGCTTTCTCAAAGTCGTCGACGTGATCGATGGCATTGACGCTGATCGCCGCGTCGAAATAGCCGTCGTCGAACGCTGACAGATTCTCGGCCGGGAAATCACAGTACATGATCCCGTGCGTGCGAAGCGGGTAACCGGCCTCGATGTAAAACGGGACGAGCGGATCGGCCCCCACGACCAGTGCCCCGAAAAACCACCGGGCGAGCCCGAGCGGCCCCGGCCCAATCTCCAGCACTCGCTGTCCGGCAAAGTACGTCGGCTCGACGAACAGATGCCAGCAGTAGCGCCAGCGGTCGGCATTGACCCACGTGTCGAGGGCGTTCAGAAACGGGTCGGCGTGCCGCGTGACCTTTTGGGATCTGTCCGGCCGCGGGATGCCGTAGAACTCCCGCATGCCGCCGTTGTACCACTCGACATAGCGGGCTTTTTCTTCGGTCCAGAACTGCTTCTCGGCGGCGTATTTTTCATCGCTCATTTGAGTCTTTCACGCAGGCTTTTGGATGTACCAGCTTGGCAGCTCGTCTTTTGTCAGGCACAAGTCTAACCCACAGTTTGCTGCAAACCAATTGACCGCCACTGCCACGCCGACCAGTGTTGGGTCGAGTGGCGAGTAGTCATGCCCGGCCAAGATGCCCCCAGGCTTAATCTTTGACCAGTACGCTAGAATCGCACCTTTGGTTTCGCTGAGCGAGTGCAGCGGGTCAAGATAGACGAACTCCAGCGATTGATCGTTTACTCCTGATGCGTGCTCACGCCACGACGTTCTCAGCAGCACCACCCGATTGGGGTATTTTCCACAGAGCACGGTCGACGCGATGGCATGGTTCAATTCAGCGCTGACCACATTAGGTACGAACGACGGCGTGAACGGGACGCCTCGTTCATCAACAGCCGACGACCAAGGGTCAACGCAGATCAGGTTTCCTGAAAAACAAGACAAGAAAACATCGGCGAACACTCCCTGGTGCGTGCCGATTTCATACGCGGTGCGAAATCCATGCTCGTTGCAGAGATGGCCAAAGTCGTCGCGAGTGTCCAGGATTCGCATTTTGGTTTTTCTATAGCAGTATCGTGTGAAACTGATGGAGCGTCCCCAGGGTGATGTACCTCGCATGGTTGTTTCGGTCACGAACTCGAATTCGCTTAGCAAGGTGCTGGCTCCCGTCTTCGATCAGGATTTCGCCGCCACCATCCTTGAAGCATCGCAGCCCCTTTTGTGCGTACTCATGCGCAAACGCCTTGAGGTCGCTGGTCTGATTGGCTGAGGTTTCTGTGCAAAAGTTGTAACGGTATAAAACAGAGTCAACCCGCGACTGACGCTTGACCACCCCCGATGCCAGCAGCGGACGATACCACAGTTTGTCATCAGAGAATCCCAGCCAGGGACACCAAGCGACCTGCCTTGCAATAGTGGTTTTCCAGGCACACAGGTGGTTCGGCATCATTTGACCAGATGGAAAATCGTCGTACCAGTTTCCCAGGTCGAATCGCCAAGACCGAGGCTCTTTTCCGTTCTCAAGAAACAACAGGTCGAACGTCACCACGTCCGGCCCGCGATGGCATTTCTCGCAAATCTTTTCCAGGTAGTCGTTCGTGACTTCGTCGTCGTCGTCAATGTACACCACGTATTGACCGGCAGCCTCTTGCAACAGCCTTTGCCTTTTAACCCCCGATGTCGACTCGCCATTATCGATCAATGTAAGTATTTCACAGTCCCACTGCAGGCGACCGGCCTGAGCGTCTAACATCCTCAGCAACCGCGGGCACCCCTCTCTTTTTTCTAATCCAGCAATCAGCACGGAAATCAGCGGGGAGCGGCTCATCGCACATCATCTCCCCACCAGCTGTGTTGGAATGGCCGCTTCAGGGCCGGCCCCGGTTGCATATGTGACGGATCGAGCACCAGCCCGTGCAGCTCCGGCTGCACCGTGATCCCGGCCGCACTCGGCAGACGGTCGGGCCACGTAGCGTAGTCCTTGTGGACGTAGCTGAAATGCTCGTTGTTCCACGGTCCGAACAGATAATATGGCCGGAACCCGAATGTCATCGGGTCGGCCTCGGTGACGCCTGAGTCACGCAGCCGCTTAGCCAGCACGAGGTCTTCACCGAGCGAGGCGTCCTCGGGATACCCGCCCACCGCGCGAAACGCCCCGACCGTATAGCCCCAGGCCGGGTGAAACGCTTTGTCGCTGGTGTCGGCCACCGAGTGCGTCTGGATCGGCAGAAGCGTGCGCCCATCCTGGTGGAGCACCAGCGCCTGGGACGGCCGAACCCAATCGCCGGCGTTCAGCCCCGCCGCGATCGCCTCGAGCGCCCACGGGCAGGCGAGGTCATCGTCATCCCACGGCACGATCGCGTGCGTGTCACTCGAAACCATCGCCGCCAGCCGGTTGCGCTTCGCCCCCAGCGTTGGGGACCGATCCGGCGATGAGATCAGCCGCCACTGGTGGCCGCTGGCCTCGTTCAGTTCGCCGGAATCGTCCAGGATCAGCAGCTCGCGATTCTGGTACGTCTGGTTCTCAAACGAATGAATCAGCTTGCCCAGCAAGTGCGGCCGGCGATAGGTCACGCAGCAGACGGTGATTTTGAACGGCTTCTCCATCGCGATCCGCGACTCGGTCATCAGCCGATGAATCAGCAACGGTGACCGGCGAATGTTTTCCTGCCGCATCCGCATCTCAACCGGCCGGCGGGCGGTCATCCAGGAATGGTTGAGTCCGAACGCGATGGTGTGCAACCTGACCAAAGGGCGAAAATCCTCTTTGGTGAAAAACCGCTCCACCTCGCGGTCGATCTCAATTGGCAGAAACGTGTCGAGCGGCATCTCGACCGAGGTCTCCGCATGCTCGTCCAGCGCCGGCGTCAGGCATCGCTCGCCGAGGTCGGTCCAGCCGGTGCGCCCATAGGCCAAGAACCGGTTCACGTTCTCCAGCCATTTCTGTGCGACGGGCGAGCCCGGCCGGCAGTAGAGATAGCCGGCGATCACCCGCCGCGGGGGCCGGCTCCAGGTCATGTACGCACAATCGGCCGCTTCAGGGATCACCCCCACCGGCGACCGGAGCATCACCGTGTCGGCATCGACGTACAGACCACCGTGTTGCGCCAGCATCGCGACGCGGACACAATCGGACTTTACCCCCAACTCCCGGATGGAACGCCACGCCGGGTGCAGCAGGCCCTCAGGAATCATTTTGGAGAAGTTCTCGGGGGTGACGTGCCGGTAATGGCAGTCCCGCTGAGCGTGCCGGCGGATCGTGGCGAGGCAATCGGTGATGTAGGGAGGCTGGGGGCCTTCCCAATAGGAAAAGACGTTCATTTTATTTCGCCGAATTCTGCAGATAGTCGGTCGTCCGCTCCAGCGGCCGGCCCAGCTCGGTCGCCAGCGTGACGAGATCAACGGGTCGGTCGACCCGCTTCGGCTTGAACACGTCCGCGTAGCTCACGGTCGTTTGCTCGCGGCCGTTCGGGTTGCAGGCCAGCTCGCCGTATCCCTTCATCGGGACGAGGCAGTTGTGGCAGTGCTGGCGTACCTGATCAGCAAAGCCCCCCATGCCCAGCTGCCACCAGCTGGCCGGGTGTCCGGGATCGACCACCACGCCCGTGTCAGGATACTCCGGGTCGTGCTGCCTGAGCATCGCCTGTGCCCCGGCCACCTCACAGAACCAGCCCCGCACCTCGCCGCGAAAGACGCCGATCATCGCACTCCATCGCTGATTGACGTCGCACCGACTGATCCGCTCCCAGCGTTCCGGCTCCGGCACACCCAGGTCGATCATCGAGCCATGCACCGGCGAGTGCCGGCTGTCTTCGGTCAGACCGAACGGATGCGACTCCGGCCAATCGCGTTTGAATTCATCATACGCCGCGCGGTCCAGATGCACGTTCAGATTAGAGACCAGCGGGTTGAACGTCTCCCGCATGATGCGGCCCTTGCCGAGCGGATTGTTGCACCACAGGCCCCGCCGCTCAAACGGGATGGCCGACCCACGAAAAATCTCGCAGATCGCCTCGAAATGTTTCGAGACCGCGGGGTTGCCGCCAAACAGGCCGACTACACCGAAATAGTCCTTCAGCGAATCGACGGCGATCTGGAATTGATCGGGCGTCATGAAGCCCGGCGACCCGCCCAGGTTCGAGCCCTGGGTGCAACCAAAGCACGCCTTATCGCAGGCGCGGGTAATCCAGATCTGCAAGACCCCGCCGTGCCAAGCATTCGGCCGGCGATCACCGGGGGCCTTCATTAAAGCGAGGCATTCGGCTTCGTTCATGCGTGTCGTCCAGGTCTTCCGGTTTGATGAATTTCGCCAGCCAGCGGGCGCAGGCGAGGTCCTCAGGCGTGTCGATGTTGATGGATGAAATCCAGCTGATCGGATACGTGTTGTCCAGGCTCAACCATTCATCGCTGGAGATCGGCTCAGCCCGGCGAGCCACAAAGCACCCGCTCTGCAGGATGACCTGCTCCGGCAAATCCTGCGACAGCGTATTGCCATACTCGGCCAAATGCAATGTTCGCGCCAGCACCGGGCGAACAAAAGGACGCGGGTCCGACAACGCCCGCTCGATTTCGCTGCGGAGTGCAAACGGAAACGTGCAGTCCAGCATCACCACTGGGCGGAAGGGGGACACCGCCATCAGATCGGCCAGCGGCCCGGCGGCGTCGCGCTGATCCTTCACATCGGCCTCGGTCAACGGAAACACCGTGCATCCTTCGCCGATCGCATACGAGGCCACCTGCGGGTGCTCCGTGGCGACGTAAATCACCGCGTCAGGAATCCAGTGTCGGGCCTTCCAGATCGCCCATCCCAGCAACGGCATTGGCCCCAGCGGTTGCAGGTTTTTCAGCGGGATGCGACGGCTGGTGCCCTTGGCTGGAATCAAGACATTCATAAGCGTGGCCTTCCAGGTTGAAGCCGAGGAACGGATTCAGAGAATACGTTCGGCAGCCGTAGACTTCCAGCAAGCGATCTCGCACCGCCCGCGTCTGACTCATGATGCCGGCCACAAATTCGCGGTATTTCGGTACGTCGTCGCCGCGGGCACGCGCCGAGTATTGCTCATATTGCAGCTGCCCGTCCAGCGTGCCGCCGTCGATCCCGCACAGGATGATGTTCGCCGCCCCCATGTGCGCGGCGACGTGCATGCCGCTGGTCAGCGAGGATTTGCCGACAAAGATTTTGTCCGGCTGGCCGATCACCGAGTAGTCGGGGTTCTCAGGATCGCACGCCACGTGGTCAAACACGTAGAACGGCTCCTGCCCGAAAAAACCAAACTCCCCCTCGCCCGGCATGCCCCACAGGTGCCGGGACGTGATCAGGTACGGTCCCAGCTCGTTGTATTCCGTTTGCCCCAGGTCCTTGGTGACCACCCAATCGCAGGGGAAGTCGCGATAGGCGGTGTTGATGCCGATCGTGATCTTGTTGTCGAAGAACCCCGGAGCGACGTGCGTCATGCTCGCGGCCGACCCGATGATCCAGATATCCTGGTCGCGGTAAATCCGTGAGAGCTGCGCAACCGAAAGCTTGGGGGCCATTCCTCGCCGGTGCCACTTCCGGCCAATGTGCAGGGCGTCGGTCATTTCAGCAATTCCCGCAGGTCGAATTCCTCGCCGCGAAACGACGGAGCCGGCGGAAACGCCACGTGACCCGCGGAGCTGTCGTTGCCGACGTGCTGCACGATGCTGGGTGAGTGACACCACTCTACATAGCCTCGCTGATGCATCGCCGAAACGATCAGCCCGTCCACGTACTCCTTGCCGTGCGGGACCAGTTCGCCCCGTTGGTTCTTATGGATTACGCCGTCGCGCGGGTTCACCACCTGCCGGGCATGCAGCAGCGTCCCGACGTTCCCCAGCAGGCTCAGGAAGGCGTCCTTGTGGAACACCAGCCCCACGGCACCCTCGCCGCGTTGGTTCGCCATGAACCAGCCGTGCGGCGGATGCGGCCGGCGCTCGTTGGCGGGATTCGTGAACAGGCTGTAGTACGCATTCCGCTCGACCATTGTTTGTTCGAGGTACTCGCGCGCCCCGCGGCTGATCAGCAGGTCGTCCTCGAAGATCGCGTAGTAATCGGCGAACGGGTCCCGGTAGAAGATCTCGTGCGCGGTCAAAAACCAATTGGCGTGATTGTTGTTGTGCCCGGTGTGCGCCGTGAACGGCAACCCGAACTGCTCGTACCGGCGGCAATCATCGCAGCGGTCGATGCCCAGCAGGGGCTGATCAAATCCCGCTTCGGCCAGCGAGCGGATCGTCTGAGGCAGTAGCGTATCCACCCGGTGCGGCGTGGTGGTGATGCCGTAAGACCACGTTTTCATGGACTGCTTTTTCTGTACGCCGTTGACTCGGTCGCGATCTTCTCGCGACCGTTTGATCGCCAGCCGCAGCAGGCCGGCCGCGGACAGGTCCCAAGTATAGCCCTTCGCAATGCCGCGCCAAGCCATCGCGACGGATTCGGCAACCGTCAGCGTCGCCGCCGCCGCCTTCAGCCGCTCCACCAGCACCGCTTCCTGCTGCTCGCAGCCATCCGGCCCGAGCGAGTCCATCAACGCGGCAGTCTCGGCACAGTTGCAGGCCGCGTCGGGCCGGTACTCCTGGCCCAGCTCGGAGAAAATCTCCTTCAGGATGGTGCCGGGTCCGCGAAACGTTGCTTGACTTGTCGGGCGAGGGGGAATAACGATTGTCGGTAGCGTCGTGTTGTCGCCGGGGATTGGCTGGGTGGTCCCGCCGCCGGCCACAAGCGACAGCGGAGGCAAGCCCCAGCGTTTGAGTCGCCACTGGTTGGAAAGATCGACGCCGGCTTCACCGCGGCAGATCTGCCGCTTGCGTCCGTGAAACTGTTCGCACTCAGGGTAAAAAAGGGGTGGCATGATGGGGGCCAATCATAAACAAGCGATCCTGGTGTGTCTCGCCACAACATTCGCCGTCTCCGGCTTCTGGTGGTACGGGTTGGATTTTGCAATTAAGGGGAAGGTATCCGTCGCTACACAGCGTGGCGAAAACGCTGGATACACCCGCGCCGTCACTGACGGACGGCACAGTGACAAGTATCTCTTTGAGAAAAATGTTGCCCTTGAACACGAGATTGGCCGACTGCGGCAAGAGATATCCATGCTCATGCAGTCACCGTCAATTGAAACGCTTTCGGCGGAGAGCCGGGACAGCAGCTACACCCGCCCGCCGACGAATCGAACGCAGCGAACACAAGCTCCAGCGGATCGCAACTGACCGATATTGCCGCCTGCCATGTTGCGCCAGCTTCCGTCGTCGCGCTCATGCACGTCCCCGCCGGCTCCCACACCTTGGCCTTCCATGTGCTACCGTCGCAGGTGATTTTGACGTGATACGTTGTCCCGCAATCGCTGATCGTTCCCGACCAGAAATGCTGCAACGATGGCCCGCTCCCGGTGGTCGAATGAGTGAGCGATCCGGATTGGTCGTAGCCGGTGCAAGCCGTGGGATTGGTGGGGTCTGGCGACAGCTCGCCGGTGAGCGTGTCCTGTAGCAGGTTGTCAGGGCAGCATGCCGTGTCGATGGTGCCAGTGGTCTCCTCACCCTTGCAGCAACACGGAGCCCGCGTCACACACCCTGCGCTGCCGGTTCCCGACGGAATCGTGTACGTCGCCGGCGCGTCGCACGTCCAGGTGTAACCGAACACCGGATGGCAACGGACCATTGTGCAATTCACGTTGAGGCACATCGCGGTCTGCAAAATGACGAATCCGGCATTTCCAGAAACCAGCACAGGACCTTCGCAAAACAGCGAGCTTTTCCAGACGCCGGCATCGCACCAAGTGAGCAGGTGGATGGTGAAATCGGAAAACGCAGAGTCCCAGGTGCCCTGCACGACCGCGGCCCCGGTGCCTGACGGGCACGACATCGGCGGGGGCTTCGCGCAGGTCCCGTCATAGGTCGTGGAGTCGTAGAACACGCCGCAGCTGCCGTTGAGGCTGCCCTGCGCCGCCTTGACCCAATCGGGGGCCGGCGTCGCCGCCAGGGATGCATAGCGCGTTGCGCAGAACCCCAGTGTGGGCAAGTTGCAGCCGGGGGAGTTGTAATAATACTGCCCTTCCGTTACTCCGGGATCGCAGCAGGCGGTGACATTCTCTTTGTCGGTGCAGGGCGTGGTAAATCCCGTTTCGCCTGGAACGATGCAGACTTTGAAGGCTTTGTTCCAGGACGGATTCGGAGAGGTCGTCAGCTCCAGCGTGTTGCGAGCGCCGCAGACCCAGCTGCTGGTCGAGAACACGATTTGCTCTCCGCCGTCCGTCGTTCCCGTCAGGGTTGCGCTGGGAGCGGAGTTAAAATCCAGGTCCCACGCAATACGGGTGTAGCGATCGAGGATTTGCAGGTATTGGGAATAATTCTCAGTCCCCTGGCCAGAGGCAAAATCCTGGCAAAGCCCCGCGTCACCGCCACAGAGTGCCATCCCCAGCAGGTCGTACCAGCCGCAGCCTAGCGGCGGGGCTTGGGAGATCAGCGGATTCGGAACCAGCTTGCATCCAAAGCGCGGCGTGTCGTAATAATACGCGGCGTTGCCGCTGCCGCTGCCAACTGCCACGCCGGGGAAGTACTGTGCCCACTGTGGAACGCCCAGGTCGTTGGGATGCTTACATTCTGAATTGAACAGCCGCCGATAAGCCCGGTTGAGAATTTTTTCGACAATGAAATCGATGTCGCACCCAGCGATTGACACGCCAGGAAAAAACGCTCCTCCACCGCCGCCGGTGCCCGTCCCGGTGGGGTTCGCCGAGCTGCCCGTGCCCTGATCGGAAATCAGCTTGCGCAGCGTGTATCGGCAATCCTCGATGACCAGCTTTTCTTTGATCAGCGGAACAAAGTTGACCAGGGTGCTCCCAGGTCCGAGCACGCGAGTATCCAGCCCATCGTAAAAGATTGGGCAATCAAAGATCGCGATCATCTCGCACGGACCGCCGTTGACGTAGGCGGTGCCCGTGCCGACGTTGTATGTGCCGGCCGAGGAGCAGTTGGGGCACGAGCTGACCGGCAGGCCATCCGCGGTTGGCCCCCATTCCGTCAGGTTGCGGCAGTTGCAGCCGCAGTTTTTCTGAGACATCAGAGGCATGTGGGTCAGGTCCCCGTGCCGTTGTAGCAGCAATCGCCAATGATCATGGGACTGCCGTCGATCAGCACGGAGATGATGTCCGCTCCGTTCGGAACGATCTGGTTGCACCAGACGCTGGCCGGCACATCAGGCCCGAACACGGTCGCGAAACCACCGTTTGAGCGAGTTCCGCTCAAGCCCCGCAGCCCGCCCGAGATGGCAAACCACCGCTCTCCAATTTTGATCGCGGCACAGACCGTCGCGTTGGTAAGGATATTGTATTGAGAATACGGGATCAGCACGCCTTCCATGTAATAAAAGAAAACGCTGTACGTCGTTCCGGTGTCGCGACGCAGCCCATCGGTGAGCATGTAGCAGTCGGCATAATTGGATGCGGGGTCTGATTCGCCGCCGATCACAGCGCTGGTCACGGAGTCGGCCAGCGCAAAGAGCGCCACCTGCGTCCCGACGAGACGGCTGCCCAGCACCCAGCATTGACCGTCAGGGTTGGGCGAGGTCAGCGCCCACAACGGCGACTGCACCCCGCTGGATCCGGACCCGCTTCCCGAGCCGGTGCCGGAGCCGGCAGTCAGCACGGCTTGACTCAGCACGTTGAGGTCATCCAGGAACACCGGGTTGCCCAGGCACCGCACCAAGCATGGCCGGGCCGGGTTGATGATCTTGACCCAGCCTTTTTTGCCGGCCACCAACGGATAGTTTTCGTTGGCGACGAAAACCTCGGTGGTCCCGTCAACGTCGCCGACCTCGGCCAGCAGCGCATGATAGTCGGCGGTGCAGTTCGTGATCCCCAGCACGCTGTACTCTGGAGCGTCTACGCTCGACAAGCATTCAAACCAGTCGCCTGCGTCGTTCGCGCGCGGGATGCTGCGTCCCTGGGCGTTCAAGGAATCGACCAGCCGGTTCAGCTTGGACGCACGCAGGATTTCGCCAGCCTCGTAGCGTTCCAACAGGGCTTTGGCGAGATGGTTCACAGCAGGTTCCCGGCGAACGTGACGAGCGGATATGGGATAAAGTTTTCGGTCAGGTTGCTCGCCCAAACGATCCGATGATAGCGGCCGGTTGCGGCACGGAAGAACTGATTGAACCCCTGCGGATTGTAATTGAACCGCTTCACGACATCGAACTTCCGCGTGTTCGAGGAGTCTACCTTGGTGCTGATCGACGGCGGAAGGTAGACCAGCGTCTCGGGAATAGCCACCTTGCCCAGCAAGGAAAACGTCACCGTGTCGGCATTGGTCATGCCCACCCAATCCGTGACCGGATCAGGGATCGTAGTTTGGTTGTAGTCCGTCCGCACAAAGTTGATGCCGCGCTGCTGAATGCCGGGGGCTTCTTCCTCACGCAGAGGATCGTAGGTCGTAATGGTCACAACCGCCGCGCCGCCGCCGGTGCCTGAGCCGGTGCCTGGGATGTCAATCCCGAACTGCCCGGTGTAAGGCTCCCACCGGAACCAGCGATGGTCCAGCGTGAGGAATTCGCTGGTCGGTTCGATCTCTTCGCTGTACAGGTCGACCAGCTTGGTATCGTAGTTAATCGTGACCAGGGCTTCGAGATAGTTGATCACCTCGTCGCCGGTGTCGACCCCTAGAGAAACGACCGGGACGATCGCCGCCGAGAACGCCTTCGGAACCTGACCGGGAGCCCCCTTCGGCCACGCCCGCCGGCCACCGACGATGTTGGCCACGAGGTTGTGCCGATCGGCGTAAGCGCACCGCAGCGTCACCGAGGCTTTCATCAATCCTTTTTCGTCGTCGAATGATTCCGTCATGGTGCCGGCTTCTTCGGCGCACGACGGGCTTCCGCCAGATGTCCAGGTCGTCATGGTGCGAGGCCAGCCTCTTGAGGTTGCGGTTTGTTCTTCTCGACGACTTCAATCAATTTCTTCTGGTTGGCAACAGTTTCTTTGTGCTGCACAATCATGAACGCCGTCTGCTTGCTGAGTTCCTTGGTTTCCGGAGACACCGCGGACGCGGCCCCGGTGATTCGCTTTTGCAGGCTGAGCAGGTCCTCGAACTTGCCGGCGCTGGATGTTTCATCTTTGGCTTCTTTGTTGAACGAGAATGGGCTGTCTACGTTCTTAGGGTCAAGCTCTGGAGGAAGTTCAAAATCCGTTCCACCGAGCAGCCCTTTCAGCTGCTCCTTGATCATGTCGGCGGTCTTCTGCCACGCTTGAAAATCTGGCGACGTGAAATCTCCGATGTCGGCCATATTCCGGCGAGCTTCTTCGGCGCGGGCCGTCAGGGCGTCCACCTGGCGTTTTCGTTCTTCGGCCGCTTTTTGCGCTTGCGGATCAGCGTCGGGAGCGATGAACTTTACGCCATCGAACCTTCCGCCGCCGTTCTTGCGAATCATATCTTGCTGCGTTTTTCGCAGTGTTCGCTCGGATTTCCGCAGGTTCGCCACAGACTCGTCAACCATCGCAGCGTCTTGCTCGGTCATTGTGATGCCGAGAAACTTTTTCATCACCGCCGACATGCCGGCCAGCTTGTGATTCAGCTTCGACTCGACCGTGTCGAGCGCGTCAACAATTGCGTCGGTCAGCGTGTTGACCAGCGGCTGCGAGGCGTCTTTGATCTTTTTCAAGATCGAGTCGATTGCGTCAAATGCGCTGTTTTTTAATCGCTCAAACGCCAGCTGGCCTTCGGCCCATACCCACTCCCACGCCTTGCCGGGAGCCTTCATGGCCGTCTTGATGAATTCGATCGCGTTCGGGATGGCGACCTGCAGCACCGCTGCCGCCATCGCGGTCTTGTCGATGATCCAGTTGGCCCACGAGGCGAACTGAGCCTTGCCCCAGTCCACCCACTCTTTGATCACTGGTCGAAACGACTCGAACCATTCGATCGCCGCTCCGACCGCTTTGCCGACCGTGGGAGCCCAGCTCGCCATCGTGTCGGCCCCGCTGCGGAACCATTCCACGACGGGTTTCAGCGCCGGGATCAGCGCCCCGGCAATCGCCTTCCATGCGTCGCCCATCGCGTTGTTGACCTGAGCGAGCGCCCCGCTGAACGTTTTGACGTCGGCTGCCGCCTGACCGCCGACCGTATTGCGGAGACCTTCCAGGATGATTTTTTGAGCGCCGGCCACGTTGCCCATCCGCAGCATTTGCTCAATAACCAGCTTTTGCTCCTCGTTGAATTTCACGCCCTCGCTTTTGAGGACCCGGAATCCTTCGAGCGGATCGTCCAACGCACGGGCAACCTTGTCCGTCGCCCCCGTCAGGTCCGTGCCCCAGGCAATCGCCGCGTCGGCCGACAACTCGAGCGCCTGCTTGAACACGTCGCCGCGGACGTTCTTGAATTGCAGCGCCACCGCCTGAGCCGACAACGCCACGTCGTCGCCGAACCGGGTGTTCTCGGCCATCTGGTCGGCCATCGCCTGGAGCTGCTGCGTCGTGAAGCCCGCCACGCCGCCGGTGGCCGCGACCGCGGCCTTCACGCGGGTAAACGCCTGCTCGGTCGCCTGAAGCTCTTTCAGGCCCACGGCAAGGCCCGCAAAGAGGCCCACGCCGGCCAGCGGCAGAATCTCCTTGATGATCCCGAACAGCCCCGAGAACGCACTCTTGACCGCACCGGCCGCGGCGGAGAACGCGCTACCGATCACCCCGGCGACGGATTTGGCAGCCGACCAGATGCCGGAGAACACGCCGGTCACCACCGATTTGACCGCGCTGAACGCGGTGGAGATGGGTGCGGTGAGCATACTGAAGGCCTTGCCGATGGCTCCCACGACGTAGGATGCCCCGCCGGTAATGGCAGCCCACATGACCGACGATGCTCCGCTCACCGCATTAAAAGACGAAGACGCCGCGGAAGTGAAAGTCGGGAAGTACTCATTCATGGTTTGAAAGGCGCTTTGAACAGCAGCTTTCATTCCATCAGCCCTGGCGCGGGCAGCTTCCTGCATCGACGACCATGCGGTTTTTACCGGCGCGAGGATGTCGGTCCCGAGCGCCTTGGCGATCTTTTCTCCAGTGATCACTGAGTCTTGAACAATCTCTTCGGTTGACTCGGCAGCCGACTTGCTGATCTTCTCGAAGACGTCGTCCACCTCCGTCTGCATCTCAATAAATGCTTTGGTGGCGCTCTCGACCGCTTCGTTGATCGGTGAGAAGTCGGCGGCAATTTTGTAAACGTCACCGTCCACTGAGATATTCCATAAGATCGGCTTCGGTGTCGAACGTCAGAATGTGCTGCGCGTGCTCCGGGTCGAGCACATTGAACTGCTGGTAAGGCGTCATTCGCGACACGTCATCCGGCGTGCAGCGGCAGACCTTAATAATTGCCGAGTAGATTTGCTCCTTGTTCGGGGCTTGGCTCCGCGCTTGCGCCGGGGTTCGCCCCCGTTTGTCCACCGGCGTCGGTTCGTTTTTTCTGGAAATTCAGCTCCACGAACACCCGACTGCATTCGGCGATGCCGTCCGAATCGTTCGTCAGCAATTCTTTTACCTTTTCGACCGTCAGGTTGGGGTGGTTATGCACCAGCCCCTTCCAGTACATGCGAGCGATTCCATCCACCGAACGGAAATAGCTCATGTGTGCGGGGTCGCCAAACTGCATGCGGCTGGCGGTGTCGACCGCCGCCCCGATGAGTTCGCGTCGCTCTTCCGGGTCCATGTCGTCCGTCAGGCACGCGCGGGCGGTGCTGACCACCTTCGCACGCATCCAGTTGGACAGCTCGTCGTAGTCGCGATCCTGCAGCGGCGACATCCGAAGTTCGAGACCGCCCAGCTTGACGGGATAGGGGGCGGCTGACATTTGCGGCATTGGTTCGTCCTTCTTGTGACAACAGCCTGACCGCCCCATTGAGCGGTCAGGCTGAAGCATACTTCACAGCCCTCTGGCTGAACAGCCAAATCAGGCCCCGGTGCCGGTCGCCGCACCGATGGGGAACCACTGATCGCCGCCGGGCAGGAGCACCTGACCAATCGAGTTCGGATCGTAGGTCGTCTCGGTCGGATCGAATCCGTCCATTTCGATGTTGACCGTCTGCTGCACGATGGCACCGGTTTCCCGGTTGTACTGGATGCCGGTGAAATCCTTCACCATGCCCCACTTGAATTCGTAGTACAGGGAGTCGGTGACGTAGACCCGGAAGATGCGGGAGTCGCCCTTCTTGAAGATCGACCGATCCATGTTCTGCTCGGTGACGGCGAGCGTCCAGTCAATCGGGCCGGGCCGGAATCCTTTCCAGATGCGGCAGACGCCGGAGTCGGTCACCACGGTGGACGAATTGACGTACTCCTGCAATTCGCAAGACAGCGTGATCACCGCCTGAACGAGGTTGCCCCATTCGGTGAAGCTCGCGTCGTTGCCATCGGCCGAGTATTCAATTTTCGTGCAGGCGATCTGCGGCACGGTCGGCACCGTCGCGTCGAGGATTTCGGCTCCGCTGGAGCCCTGCTCGCTCAGGGCGAGGTGCCCGTTGAACGATTCCTGGACGCTGATGATGTCGCCGCCGCCCCAATTGAGCGTGATCACATTCTGCTGGCACATCGCGTTACCGACGTACCGCAGACCGGCCCCGCTGATGTTGTTGGTCGGAGCGCCGTACCCGATGAACTGGAACAGCTCGCCGGGCAGGACCACTGGGGTGTGGCCGTAGTGGTTGTAGGAGCCGTCCCACGACTCGATGCCGCGACGCCGGCCTTTGCCGAACTTGGTGTTCGAGGCGACGTAGGGCTTTGAGTCGTGGGCATCGTTGATCGACCAGTCGCGGACGGTGCTGATGCCGTTCACCGCCGCCCACTTGCCGCTGTATGGTCCACTCATGATTGATCACTCCTTGTGCCGCCGCAGCGACGTGGTCGATTACATGTACTTGCTAAATCCGGTCTTGCCGAGGTCGGCATAGACCTTCTTGACGATGGCCAGCTGCGCCTTCAGCTCGGGAATGCCTTCCAGCGCCCACTCCAAGCCGATCAGTTTGTCGTTCGCTTCGAGGTAATTCCGGCGAATCGCTTGGTACTTATCGCCATCCATCGAGCGGAAAAACGCCCGCATGTCTTGCGGCGGTGCGGCCGCACAGGCAATCGTCGTCGTCCCGTCCCCGATGGGCACCATGCCGTCCGCCGGCACTTCCTCGCCGGCCCGCCGCATCGCATCTTTGACCAAGGGATTCATCATGATCCGGTCCCCGTTCCGTAAATGTTATAGTTGGCAAGGTCGCTCGTGCGGAAGTGCATTTCCACCTCGAGCGCCCACAAAGCCGACCACCCGCGGATGCCGCGGTTCCGTTCCGGGTCCGATTCCCCCGCTTCGCACGTCACCAGTTGCGCCCGCTTGACGAACGTCTGGTCTTCCCAGGTGAGCCTGGACAGGCCGGTGGTCGGATGGCACCAGTCGGCCATCGCACACCAGAGTGCCCATTCGAGCGGCAAAAGCAAGGCCCCCGGCCGGATGTCTCCCGTTGAAATCTGCCACTGATATTGGCGAGTGATCATCGACGAGGATGATGTCGCCCTGATGTTTCCGCTGGCCGTCGTGATCGCCAGCACCAGCTCCGGCAGGTCGGCGGTTTGAATCTCGTCCTTCAGGCCGGCGCTCCGGCGATCCTCGTCCAGCTTGATGCGGTTCTTCAACCGCACCAGATTGGTGAGCGGGACGCTCGCTTCCGCAAGCGTCCAGAGGGCTTCGTAGACGAGGCTGAATGGGTCGGACATTGATTAAAGGCATCGGTCGGATTTGCGGTCAACGGTTCTTTGCTCGGATCGCTTTCGCGAGCCTCTGTTCGATTTTTCGTTTAACATCATTTCCCGGCGGCACGATCACCGGCCGCTTGGGCACCCGCCCCAGCCCCAGCTGATGAATCTCCAGCAACCGCTGGATCGGCAACTTGCTCGGCTTGTGCTTTCGCCTCGCCTTCATCGAGTACGTCAGGTTCAGCCAGGGGCCGTTCCAACTGATCCTCTGATTCAGCCCCATTTTGAGGCCCGCCTGGAAGTCGCCGGTCTCGTAAAGAATCCGGCGATTGCCCTTGCGGCGGGCGGTCGACTCAGCAATCGGGGGCCAATCACCACCCCCCTTTGAAAACATCGTGAACCGTTTGAAAATGAAGCCCGAGAGATCTGTGGCAATCAGCGCCGCCGCTTGCTTCAACTGAATGGACTGTCGGCGTCCGTCTCGCAAGGATTTTAACCCTGCGAGCCGGACGCCGAATTTTGCGGAGATCATCGCCATCGATCAGGTGCCGGTGCCGGCCGTGTTGACCAAGCTGCTCGCGATCAGACACGCCGGACGCGTGCAGATGAAGAGGTTGTTGGATTCGGACCGCAGCTCGACGCCCTGGTCCCAATCCATGACCTTCTGCTTGACGTACAGCCGCTGGCCGCGGGTGTTGACCGTTTCGATGTAGGTCGCCGGGGCCGGCATTTCCAGGAAGATTCCCGGAGCGCCGGTCGGGAAGATCACCGCCGAGTTGTCGTCGACGAACGTCAGCGACCCGACCGCACCGCGGTAGTTTTCCCACCGGATGCCCGCGAAATCGATGTAGTCGCCGTCCGGTCCGGTCGTGACCGGCGACTCGGCCAGCACCGTGTTCGCGGCGGGCGTGTTCTTGTACGCCCCACGCACGGTGGCGTGTTCGGCGAGGTAATCGAAATAGTTGTCGCCGCAGAGTGCGGTCACGCCCGTAAACGGCGTGCCGCCGAGCGCGTCGCGAATCGACCGCTTGATCAGCGAGGCGAGCGTCCGCACCCGCTGAGCCGGCGCGGCCGCATCATAGTTGCCGCTGTCGTAGCGGTTGAAATCGTGCTCGGTCTGCGTGATGCCGAAGAACGTGAACAGGTTCAAGATCTCGGTCGAACCGTCCGAGTCCAGGATGATGCCCTTCAGGGCACCCAGCCGGTGCCACTCCCAGGTGGCCTCGTGGTTTTGCTTCATGCTCGACAGCTTGTCGTTGACGATGGTCGCGAAGACCTCCGTCTGCGTCTCGCTGCCGAACGCCCGCTTGCCTTCCAGCTCGTCGGCCATCACCGCGTCGTGCTGGGGCACGTGCGGGATGTCGAACTGGTGCACCTTGCGGGCGTTTTCCGAGTTCGTGGGACGCCCCTGCTGGCCGCGGGTGGCGGTCGGCAGGACGCTGATCTGTCCCCGCTTCTCTTCGATGTACGCCGTGCGGGTCGTCGCCGGCTTCATCGTGAAGAGGTTCATCTTGCCGATGCGGCTGGGCACATACGGCAGCTTTTCCATCGACGCCGTCAGGTTGTGCATGCTGAACGCGTCGCTACGAAATACGTCGAGCAAAGCCATAGGTCTTCTCCGTCAGTTGCGCCCCGGTAAAGCGGGGTCGAGTAAGTGAAAACGACGCGGTCAGAACGCCTCGAACTGATTACGTGGTTTGGGTCGTGGTTTGGGTCGGTTCGCGGTAGTCGAGGATCGGCGGGGAAAACGCCGTCATCGCCGTGCGAATGGTTGCGAGGGTGTACGCCGTGCCGGCATCGAGGTCGACAGGGACGGCGTCCAGGTTCACGATGGCCGGGCCGCGAGCCAGGATGCGGTACTTCGCCGTGCTGGTCGCACCGATCGCCAACGCTTCGCTCGGGACGTTGCCGTCGCCGATGTAGAAGCCGTCCATCCCGGAGACGCTGCCGGCCGCAACCGTCTCCCACTGCGTGCTGTTGAGCAGCAACGGCAGGCCCGGCGTGAAGGCCCCGGCGGAAAGCGCCACGCCGGAGTTGTTTTTGATCGTCTTCGACTCGAAGCAATACTCCGGGTGGTAGAAGTGCTTCAGAAAATCACTCTCGCGAAGCCGTTCGGTCAAGGTCGTCATGTCTCAATCTCCAAACAAAAAAACGGTTTGTGTCTTGCGGTCTACGACAACGCGACCGTCAGTTTCGGAACGTCTTCTGGCGACGCTCGGCGTCGGCCACGATCTCCGGCACCCGTCCCGCACCCTCGGCTTGTGCGCCCGTCCGTTCGCCGCGCCGGGCCGACTGACGCGACTGGAGCGAGGCGACGATGTCCGAGAACCCATCGCCGATCGGGGCGTTCGACAACGCGAAGGCCACCCGCTTCGGATCGGCAAACTTCTTGCTGTACTGGTCCCGCTCGGCCGGGGTAATCTTCCCCGACTGAACGAGGGATTCGAGCTGCGTCTTGCGGGCGTCGCAGGTCGCGGTGACCGCTGCCTGGATCGCCGGCACGTTGAGCGAGGCGGCGATGCTCGATCCGGCCGACAAACCGAGTGAGGCCGGCACCTGATTGGGATCGTCCTCGGCGAGCATGCTGTCGTCTTCCATGCCGGCGTCGCCGAATCCGCCGCCGGAACCGTCGTCGAAGCCCATGCCCGCCGTCATGTCGTCCAGCGAGCCGTCTTCCTCGCCCATCATGGAATCGTCTTCCATGCCGGAATCGTCTTCCATCATGGAGTCGTCTTCCGGCTCCGCTTCCCACGCGTCGACGATCGCTTGGCTGATCGTGTCGTCGTCGGCTCCCGGAGTGAACGGAATGCCCAGCTTCTGAGCGAGAATTTGCATCGGGGTCATGGTCGGAGTTTCCTGCGTGGGCGTGGAATCGGAGAACACCAGCGACGCTGCAATGGCCTTGCCTTGCAGAGAAGCAGCAATCTGCTGCCAGCCGCTCAGGCCGGGAATGACGGGCTGGTCAGTGAGTGCAACATGCGTGATCGCATAGTCGTACTCGTTGCCCCGTCCGTCGTAGAATTTGGGCTTGGCAAACAAGCTCACCTGAGCGGTCTTCGCCAGCTTGGCCGCATCAGCGTCGCGAAATTTTGCGTAAAAATAGAGGCTGTTGGCACCGCCGCGTTCCGGGTTCGGCTCCTTGCGAATATCAACCACCGTCCCGCGGCGTTTTTCCGGTTCGTCCTCGACGTGGCCGATCACCAGCGGCACTTCAACCTGAGCCTCTTTCATCTTTTGGAACTGGCCGACGAAATGGTCCATCGCCAGATCGTCGATCATCAGGTTGAAATCGACGTCGCCGGTCTCCTGGTTCCGCTTCACGAACTGACCGCTGTAGGCCAGTTCCTTGCGAAACACGCCCGGCTCACCATCCACCGGCTCAAACGGCTTGCCCGTTTGGTTGGCCAGGATGATTGGCAGGGTCTGACTCGATAAAAGGATCGCGGCATTCATCATGCCGGCGTTTATGCCATAGCCAGCACACCAGCGTCAAGAGTCAACTGGCGCGATCGCCCGAACGGACCGCCTGGAAAAGCATTCCCGGATTGAACTGGAACGCTGTCGGAACGTCGGGTGTGCCGGGGAATTCCCGCAGTTTCGCCTTCCGATCCCCCTCGAATAACTGGATCAGCGTGCAACGACAACGCCAGCCGTTGGGCGGGGCGTATCGCCGCCAGAACGCATGATCCTTGGGGTATCGCACGCCCACCCGGTTCGGCTCAAACTCGCGGTGCGAGGTGCGGACCCGCTCATCCTTCTGCGTCATGTACTCGAAGCCCCACAGCTTCGGCTTGTTCGTGCTGGCATTCCAGAACGCGGCGTTGTACGCCATCGCCCCCTGCGTCCAGAGCACCGTCTGCAAGATCGGCGATTCGTCAAACGCGATGCCGGACTTCTTGAGGGCGGAGAGAATGTTTTTCTTTTTCTGCGATGTGCTCAGTCCGACCAGTTTCCCGTTATCGACCGCGCTTTGCAGAAGCGACTCCCGCACCTTCGACATCGGCTTTTCGGCGATGGACCGGGCCACCGAGCCGTACAGCTCCCGCACGGCGTCGCGCACGTACTTCGGCGTGCGCTTGAGCGCCTTGTCGATCGCCGACTGGCTGAGCGCATACGTGGGCTGCCAGATGTCGAGCGCCCGCAGGTGCGAAGCGACCATGACGTCGAGCACCAGCTCGGCGAACGCGTCGGTCGCCGCAGAGAGGTCGGGTTCACCGCCGGCCATGATCTGCCGCGTGGCCTGATTGACGATTCTCCGCGACAGCACGGCCGTTCGCCGATCCGCCGCTCGATCAATCGCACGCAGCTGCCAGTTCAGATCGGGGACGACCGTCAGACCCATATCGTTTGACCTGATTCTTCCAGTTCTTCCTCGTCCTCGTCGTCGCTGTTGGGGATCACCCCCGGCACGGACGTCGCGGACCGACCGATGCGAATTGAGCCGGCCCGCACCTTCTGGAAGTACTTCGCCGCCTCGTCCTTGTGATATCGCAGCTTGTGCTTGCCCTCGTCGCTGTCGGTATCCTTCACGCCGCGGGATTCATACAGCAACACTCCGGCCATGCGCGAGACGTTCATGCGGAGCGTCAACGGCGCTTCGGTCAGGTTGTCGAGATCAACCGGGCTATCGACCAGCAGCTCGCGAGCCTCCGCGGTGGCGTTCTCAGCCGACCAATCGATCCGGTCCGAGATGTGTTCGGCGTCGTTCTCGTTGTTGAGGTCGGCCCATTGGCGGATGTTCTCCGGCCCGAACAGCAATTCCATCTCGCGGCGACTGGTCCACTGAAGCGACGGCTCCGCCCGCTCGCCGAACACCACCGGCAGCGAGATCTGTGCCGTCAGGCTGTCGCCCTCGATGTCGAGTACGGCGGTCCCCGTCTGACCGTCCTCGACATCAATCGTATTCTCGATGGTTCCCTGGTACTCGCCGTTCGAGGCGGCGATGTAGGTCAGTGTCAGGGGCCACGTCTGGCCGCTGATGTCGTTGCCGTCCGCATCCTGGAGCGTCAGCTCGACGGTCGCGTCGTTGATGTACTCCCCGTTCGAGGAGTTTTTCACCCCGCGCACGACGAACAGGTTGTCGCTGCCAATGTAGATCGGGTTCAGTCTGGTCACGGGATTACCTCAACGCTGGCGACTTCGATATCGTCGGTGCTCAGATCGTACCCGTCAAACACGATTTGCGGAACGGAAAAACCGGAGATCAGCACGCTCGGGCCGCAGATGACCTGATCCAGGATGATCGAGCCGATGGGCGCAACTGGCGGAGCCGACAGCTCTAGGTCGAACGGCAGCGTCAGCCATCCCGCTCGGTCAAAGCGGTTGATCGCTCCGTCAACCTTTCCAAACAGCCTCACGTCGCCGGCCCTTGTGTTTGCGTGGTGCCATCGTCGCTGACTGCCTGCGTCGTGCGAACGGTGGTGCCGTCGTCGGCGTAGGTTTTCAGCTCCGAGCTGGTCAGCGTCGACTTCTTAAAGAACCGCCGCCAGAGCTGGACGATCATGTTGGGGAACGTCGTCGCGACCGCTCCGGGGTCCGTGACGGGGATTTGATCGAGCCCGTCGCTGGCGAGCTTAAAGCCCGTTTTCGGAATGCCCGTCAGACCCGCCCCGGCTGCCCCGATGTCGTCCGTCTGCGATTCGATGTCGGAGAGATTAGCGGCGATCGTCGCACCGCCGCCCAGGTCGGATGGTGTGCCGAGCTTGGTGTTGATGGTCGAGATCGTGGAGTTGTCAGGAGCCGTGTAACCTGACGTTGCCAGACGACTGGAAACGGTGGCATTCAGGTTGTCGAGCCGTGCGTCACCCAGGTTGGTAAGACCGACACCAGCCGTGCCAATCGTGGTGATCAGTGCGTTGACGTTGGTGAGGATCGAGTTGATGGTGGTCAGCGAGTCGTAATTCACCACAGAACAACTGATTGCCGCGAACCGTGCTTCCCCGCTGATCGTTCCGTTGGCCTTGATTGCTACGGATTCTTCGGCATCGGTCGAAGAGACCGTGTAGGTGAATTCGTATTGGCCGGTTGCCGGATTCGTTACCGCAGACAGCTTGCTCGAACGATCGGTTCCTGCCGCGTTGGCCGCAGTGATCGTAGGAGAGCCGTCGAGGGCGACGAGTTTGCCTTCCTGGTCGAAGATCGTGAGCAAGAACTTGTAGACCAAAGTGGACGAATCCGGGATTTCCAGCACCGAAGGACCACGGAGATTCGCCAGAGCCGCAAGGTTGTTGAGGTTGCCGATCGCAGTCGAGATCGCGTCCACTGCGGTCTTGATCGCTTGGTTGCCGTAGGTTCCTGAACCAACAATCGCGTTAATGGCGTCAATCACCGTCTTAGCCGCAGCGAGGTTTGTCGCGGTTGCAAGAGTACTGACTGCAGCATCGAGGTTGTCCATCCGTGTATCGCCAATCGCCGTCAGCCCCGCCCCGGCGACTCCGATTTGCGTGTAGATCGAGCGGATGACCTCGGCCAGCGACACCGCGTTCGCCGGAGCAGCAGCCGCGGGGAAGGTCGGGATGCCGGCCGAGCCTTCCAGCGTGTTGATGATTTGCTTGAGGTACTGGACCAGGGTTGTTGTCGTGCCAGGGTCGCCGGAGGATGCCGCGGCGTTCAGCGCGCCGAGGATGCCGGGGATGTCGCCGGCGGTCTGAGATGTGCCCGCAACGTGCGTCGCGTTGACTTCTGGCCTTCCGCTCGCAAACGTGCCATTGGTCGCGCCAAACTTTTTCACATCCACCGGCAGCGCCCGGCAGTCAATTCGCTGCGCGGTCGGGACAAGGTTGGTCGCGCCGTAAATAAACAGCGTCACGAACCCTTCAGTATCAACGGCAGCGTTCGGCAAATCGAGACGGTACACGCCCGCCATGTTCGTTGAATCCACCTCGACAAACCCGCCCGACGAAAACGCCCCGCCGACGGTTTGGGTAGCCAGCGTGATTGCCGTGGCCGTGCCGGTTGCACCCTTGCGGTAATAGGCCTTCAGGCCCGACGAGTTGTAGACAAGCCCCGTCAATCCCGCTCCCGTGGTGGAAGACGAGTCTCGTAGCATCACGTCGATTGATTGCGAGGTCAGGCCCGCGTAGACGTATTCGCTCATGCTGCCATCCCCCCCGACATGCTGCCTTGCGACTTAATGCCGCTCGATGATGTCTTGCTGATGCCGGTGTCAAAAAGCTCGATCACGTAAGCGTGCGCAATTTCTGCCGAAACTGTTACGTTCGTAGCTGGCCAATCTCCACTCACGGCGTTCGTATCGTGGATCGCAATTTCGCTCACCGATGCGCCGGCCAAGCTGACGCGGTTTGTCATATTTGTTGGCGGCGATTCGGTTGTCGTGCTATTGAGCGAACCAGCGACTAACCCAGCAAACCACGAGTTAGCGCTGTTGCGCGATTGCACAGCACCATAGGTGATTGATGTGCTGGTTGTTCGCGTAACAATCGTGTTTCCCGGCAGCAGATAATTCGTGTTGTCTTGCCACACACCCACAGCAACCATCGTCGCATTGGTCCATGTGCCAGTTGTTTCCGAGCCAGACGCAGCCACCTTGTACGCGCAAATCGAGGCACTTGAGCCAGTGCTGTTCGTGACAATCTTTGTCCAGCCTGCTGGCAACGTCGGGATTGTGTTCGACGTTCCGCGCCATGCAATCGCAAGGATCAAATCCCCAGCTTGATGCGATGGCATCGCAACAGTCGTTGATTCGGCGGCGGCGGATGATACGTAGCTGGTTGTCACTATTCAGCCCCAGCAATTGCGGCTTTGAGTTCGGCAACGGTTGCGGTATCGAGCATCGGCGAAACGATTTCGTTCGCGACGGTTGACCACCACTGCGATACGTCGATTTGTCGGCGAGCGGCGGCGACATCGGATTCGCTGGGCAGCGATGGCAGCCCGGCGTGTTGCCAACGCGGGCCGGTCGGTCTACCGATGGCTTTGAGCGCATTGCAGGCTGTGGCCAACGGCGGCACGGCGGCAGCGATGGCGTCAAGTTGGGCGCGGGTGGCATCGAGCGACAAATCAAACCCAACGGTCGCATAGGCAATCACGGCGGTTGTCAGTCCCGCGCCGGTCATTGCTGCGGAAAGTCCTTCGGCCACTTCCGGCCCGAATTCGGCGGCAACTCCTGCATAGGTCCAACGCTGCGTGTTGTACGGAAGCGACACGGAAGCCCCGAGCGCTGCCACGATCTCCGCGTCGGTTTTGTCCAGGCCGATTTCTTGAACCGCATCGATCAGTGTCATGTCGCGTTCTCCCAAAACACTTGAACCCGCCGGCCTTTTGGCGGCGAACCAATCACCGACCGAGCTGCATCTGAATGCTATTGCACATCTGGCAGTTCGGCGAGTTGCAAACGCGGCCGGTGTAGGCCATGCCGCCCCAGGTTGCAACGGGCGTGGTCATTGCCGGCTGAGCAGCCTGCCCGAACGCCGGCGCGACGTACATCCAGGTGTTCCCGTTGCGGGTCATCGGAACGCCGCCGACCTGATGCATGTAGCTGGCGAAGCCCCGCAATCTGATCAGCCGCGGGCGCAGCTTTTCCAGCACCTCGGGGTACAGGTACACCACCCCGACGTCGCCTTGAATGTCCGTCTTGGTCGCGTCGCCTTCCACGATGGTGATCAGGTGGTCGAGCCCCAGGTGCCTGACTCGCTCACGTGCCGCCCTGGCCCGCTGCCGGTCGATCTCGACGCCGACCACCTTGCATTTCCATCGCTCAGCCGCGGAGACGCACCAGCGGGCGTCGTACCCGCAGCCGAAATCGACGAACGCCACCCTGGGCGTCGGAAGCAGCGTGAGCACCCGCTCGATCTCTGCGTGCGGAGTGTGCGCTGCCGCCCCGGTCGCCAGCTTGGGCGTCTTGGTGAGCGACTCGCGTTGTTCGCTCGTCAGCGAGGCCAGCCATTTCTGGTTGAATCGCTCCGAAGCATCGGCCTTGGCGTATTGTTCAACGGCGGGCGGGGGGGCCTGAGAGATCATGGCCAGCATCAGCAACAGCATCGGACGGTTCCTTGGTTTGAGGAAATTCCAGCAAGCGTGGTGCTGAGAATCTACCCCAACCATGTTGCCTGAGTCTAGCTTGGAACCGAACGGTCATCGCTTCAGGTCGATGCTCGGGTCCGGCAGGCCCGTCAATTCCAGCGTCAGCACGGTGCCGCGGAGCGCGACCGCATCGACCGAGGACGAGATGAAACGCCACTTCCCGCGAGGCTTTTTGTCGTCCTGGAACACGATCCGCTTGACCCCGTTCTCGACGAAGTACTCGCCGGCCACCTTGCTGGGGATGCTCAGCTTGGTCGATCCGTATTCGAAGGAGTACTCGTCGTTCACGAGGTTGATCGGGCCGGGTGCGTCGCCGAAGAACGCCAGCAGCATGTCAACCAGCTCCGGGTCCATGATCTCGCCAGCTTGGAACGACTCCTGGCCGACGCCGGCGGCCATCAGCGGCGGAAGGGCACGAACCGCCACGTTGAACTTGGCCATCAGGTCCTCGCGGCCGGTGTATTTCTCAGCACGCCAGACCTCGACGCCGTCCACGAACAGGATCATGGTGGGGGTCGCCTCGATCCCGTGTGTCGTGCCGAACCCCGGATACCGGCTGAGGTTGACCAGCCGCACGTGGCCGGCCGGGTCCTCGCCGAACACCCAGCCGCCGCGCTGAAACCATTCCGCATCTCTCTTGACCGGGACGCACGCCGGGCAGTTGTCGCTCAGGGCGATTACCATCTGCACCCGTCGCCCGACCCGACGCGAGAGGAAATCAGCCCAGGCATCGTGGTCCGGCATCGCCGCCTCGAACGCCGCCTCGTCGATCACGAACGGCTCCGGGGCCTCGAGGTGATCGGGCGGAGCGCTGGCGACCGCCGCCGCACCGTCCGATCCGGTCCAGTCAAACGCCGGCTGAGCCGCGACCGGCCGCGTTTTCGCTTGGTGTCGCACACGTCGCGTTGTGTGCTGAGAACAGCCGATTAAGGCCAGGGACGCCGCGAGAACGAACAGGGAACGCATCAGGGCCTCACATGATCGGGTTGGCAGCCCAGGAAATCGGGCGTTGTTCGGGCACGGTCAGGTCGGAGATGCCGATGGCGACGGTCCACTGGTGCCCGAGGGCCGCTTCCATCGCCGCCGGGGCGATCTCGGCCCAGCCCTGATTGCCCCACGAGGTGCCCCAGGAATTCGCCAGCCAGTAGTAATTCCGGCCCTGGGAATCCTTCCGGGCGCTATAGCCCAGCACCGCGGTCGCGTGACCGCCGCGGCCCGGTCGCCATTGTTCGACCACGCCCTGGGCGTTCGGCTCGAAGCCCCACATGGTTCCCAGCGTCACGGCTCCGACGCCGCTGGCGAGGTAATTGAAAAACGATCGCTCGTCCTTGATCACGCTGTGCGACCGGATTTTGTTCGAGGCAGCCAGCTCGGCGATCTTTTCCCACGGCATCGGCGGGCGTGGATTGTACCGGGCGATGTACGGCCAGACTTCTTCCAGCACCAGACCGGTCTCCTTCGCGAGCTTCACGCCGCCCGAGATGGTGCTGCCGTTGTCACTGCCCAGCAGCCCGTCGATTTGCTGCGTGCCGTAGTACGCGTGCGCCCGCGAGAACTGACGCACCGCCCCGCTGGCGATGTGGTCGCAATGCTCAACGCACGACGACAGATCGTGCCCCTGGCATGATCCCACCGGCCCCTGGTTTTCCATCTTGTGGAACGGCCGCGGGTCGATCTCCAACGGCGGGTCGCCCAGCATCGGCAGGGCGAACGGCGTCTGCGTGGTTTCTAGCTCCTCGTACCGCTCCAGATCTTGTCGCCAGCCGAAGCTCATGATTCACTCCGTTGATTGTTTCGCGACGCCGGCCGCGTCACTTCTTGCCGCCGGCCGCATCAAAGCCAGCCGCCGATTCGCCCAGCGCCTGCGGCAAGCGGCCCTGCTCGATCGCCTTGTCGAGCGACTCGTGCCACGCCTGAAAAGCCGCCTTGCGGGCCTTCGTGTTTTCATCAGCCAGCCACGCCCTGGCCTCGTTGGGGTTCTTAAACTCGCCCGACTCCAACCGCCGCTTCGCCTCACGCAGATTCGCCGCGGCCCGCACGGGATAGTCGTCGGCGCTCTCCTTCGCCTGCCGGGCGATGCCCGTCAGCTGGACGTCGGGAGCGACGATCACGTCGTCGGGCGGTGTGACGATGTGATCGCCGCCGCCGCCCTGACCGAAGAGTAACACGCCGGCCGCAATCAGCACGCCAGCGATGACGGTAAACACCGAAGGAGCATTCACGGGGACACCGCCTTTCAGGCTGTCGGCTCAACGGACGCGATCTTCAGGTCAACCACCGGGTTGGACCCCACCTCGATTCGGACGAGCACCGGACGCTGCTTGTACCGCGTGCAGGATTCCATGATCTGGCGAGTGATGTCTTCGTCGCTCGCCGCCCGCACGACGTTCGCCGGCCGCGTGGCGTCCGCGACGACGTCCAGATCTTTGGGCGTGATCAGCGGCCCCAGCTCGCCTTGCATGCGCTTGATCAGGTCGAACAGCGCGTTCATGTCGACCTTCCCGTATTTTCCCGAGGCGATGGCGATGACCTCGACCACGTCGAACTGCTTTTTATCCCACATCCGCCGCACGGCCGCGATGACCTCAGGCGGAACAACCTTCTTGAAGTCCGCGACGAAGCCCAGCACGGTGGTGACCACGCCCACGATCTGGATTACGACCGCGATGATTCCCGTCGCATCTCCGCCGGCCGACGTCGGAGCCACCGGCCCAGCGATATTCAGGTATGCCAGATACAAGCTTGCCGCCACGACGGTGGTCACGCCCACCGCAACAAAACCGATCTTCACGGGATGCTCTCGCATGTTTTCTTTCCGGGTTGGGGTCAGTCGTCGGATTGATCGTCGAGCGGACCTTCCTTCGCGAAGGCCACCTCGGGTGCGGTGCGAATCGTCATCAGCAGCTCCCCGCGATCCTGCTCGGCCATCGCCTCTTCGAGCGTCGCCCGTGCGATGGCTTCCGCCTGCTCATCCGTCAGCGGCACGTGCGACTCACGCTTTGCCGCACGGGTCGCCCGCCGCAGCAGCCGCTTCGGTCGCTGGGCGTACTCCGCCAGGAGTGCGTTGCGAGCCTGCTCCGCGTTGGGGTGATTGGCCCGCCAGCAGTTGACGAAGACGTTCACCAACACGCCGATAATGCTGATGATGGTGATTGGGTCGATGCCGACCGCCGGATCGATGCGGGCCGCGATTCGCTCAGGCTGGCCACTCGGGATCGACATGGGACGGTTCGTCTTTCGGTCGGGGATCGGTTTGGTTTGCCAGCCTGACCTTGAAGACGTCAAACAGCCCCAGCGAGAGGAGCGGAACGAGCAGCGTCTTCCAGTCGGAGGCCGACCAGCCGTTTTTGTATCCGCAAGCGAGCAGCAACGCAAGAGGAGCCAGCACCACCAGCTGCCGGATCAGGAGCCACATGGGATGCCGCGGATCGTCAAACCAGATCTTGCTTTTCATTTGACGTCGTCCTGGCGTGTAGGGTCGCGGCGGTTCTTCTCTTCGTCTTCGCCATCAATCTGCAGGTAATCTCGCGCGCCTTTGGCGAGCCGGCGGATTGACCACTGCTCCACCATCGGCCCGGCCTTATGCACAAAACTGATGCCGAGGCACGAGAACGTGAAGCCGATGGAGATCGCCACGGCGGAATTCATTTCGAGACCGCAGGCCCAAATCACGCCGGCACCGATCGCCACGCCGCAAAACATCGACGCGGAGAATTCGGCCGACAGCTGTTGCAGGTTCCGCTGCGCCGTCGAAAGATTCGGCGGCGCGATCGCCGTCTTGACGAACGCCCCGAACACGGAGCCGATGAACAGCCAGCCCAGCAGCGTCGGGCTGTCTAAGATCGATGTGACAGCCACGCCGCCTTGAGCAAATAACGCCATCAGCAATGCGCCGGTCTCGGGGGTCAGCACGGCTAGACGCTCCTTGGGCCAATCCATGCGAGAGACTTTCATCATGCTCTGGTGTGCTTTTTTTGAAAACGGGCGGAGAAACCAGTGGCCCTCAGCACGCCTTGTACACCAGAAACATGCCGAGCGTCAATCTTCTCGCGGACGCTTCAGCCGCATGATCTGACGGCGCAGCGCCGCCATCTCCGCTTGCACCTGGGCCTTTGCCTGCTGATCGGCCCGGTCGCGTTCCTCGCGGGCGACGGCGACCGCCGTCTGAAGATCAGCGACGCGGCGGGCAAGGCGGATCAGGCACTCGGCGTGAAGCGGGGCGTCGGCGTCATCGCCGCATTCGGGGCAGGTGGTCATCGCTTCCAGCCTTCCATGATTTCCGCTTCGGGCCGGCCGTCCGTTCGCTCGATCAGCACCGACCAGTCGTTGTCATCATGGCTGCCGTCTTCGCATCGGAAGCGATGGCAGGAATGACCCAGCGATTGCAGCATCCGCATTGACCGGCGCAGCTCGTGAACCGTGAGGTTGTACGCTGGCACGCCATCCTGGGGTGCATACGATTGCAGGTCGATGTCCCAGGTGCCGATCGAGTAGAGCGGTCTCATCGG
>Ga0075470_10000030_pt1 | contig 50569 bp, 38 predicted proteins | sample DEB19_08_DNA_4_FD_71482 | JGI IMG/M metagenome (GOLD analysis project Ga0075470, IMG submission 71482) | Aqueous microbial communities from the Delaware River and Bay under freshwater to marine salinity gradient to study organic matter... | ecosystem: Environmental > Aquatic > Marine > Coastal ... | reverse complement strand
TTTTACTGTTACGCAACCGGCAGCATCATTGGATATGACTTTTGAAAGTGTTGATGTTTTGTGCTACGGAGATTCTACGGGATCAATCAACATGACCGTGTCGGGCGGCACATCACCATATAACTACGCATGGTCGAACGGTGCAACAAGTGAAGATATATCCAATCTAAAAGCTGGTTCATATAATGTATTGGTGACTGATAAAAATGGATGTACAAAACGCGATACAGTAATCATTGATCAGCCACAATCAGCTTTGTCGTTGAGTCATAAAAAAGTTGATGTATTGTGTTATGGTCAAGAAAAAGGTGAAATCGATCTCAGTGTAAGCGGAGGTTCAGCAGATTATACCTACAGTTGGTCAAATGGCGCAACTAAACAGGATTTGTATGATTTGCCAGCTGGCGTATACAGGGTTTTAGTAACCGATGTATCAGGTTGTATCAAACGTGATACCATTGAAATCACCCAGCCTGCTTCGGCTTTGTCGATCAAAGCATCTATCAAAGACTTGGATTGTTATGGTCAGGCAACAGGTGGTATTGATTTGACCGTTGCAGGTGGAACACCAGCATATTCTTACAATTGGTCAAATGGTGCTACCACTGAGGATTTATCAGATATTTCTGCTGGCGTTTATGATATAGTAATTACAGATGCCAATCAGTGTATACTGAGAGATACATTTGAAGTGAAGCAACCAAAAGATCCATTGGGTACTTCAATCAAGCAGGAAGATGTTTTGTGCTATGGTGATTCTACCGGATCAGTTGACTTAACAGTAACCGGTGGTACAAGTCCATATAGTTATCTATGGTCAAATGGAGCAACAACAGAAGACCTGTCTGATGTTAAAGCAGGAGTATATTCTGTATTGGTAACAGATGACAATGGATGTACCAAAAAGGATACCATTGAAGTGAGTCAACCATCATCAGCTCTTTCTGTAAGAGGAAAAATTACAGATGTTTTGTGTAAGTCTGATAAAACAGGTTCCATCGATATAACTGTTTCTGGCGGAACTCCATCTTATCAATTCAGTTGGTCAAGTGGAGAGGATACTGAAGATATCAGTGGAAAAGCCGCAGGAGTGTATAGTGTTTTGATTACAGATGCCAACCAGTGTACTGTGAAAGATACATTTGAAATCAAGGAGCCTGCTGAAAAACTTTCGGTTTCAGGTAAAGTAACAGATTTGAAATGCTACAAGGATAACTCTGGAAGCATTGATATCACTGTAAGTGGTGGAACTGTTACCTATGCATATGTATGGTCGAATGGTGCAGACAGCGAAGATTTGAGTGGAATTGCTTCTGGTACATATACTGTTACTGTTACTGATAAAAATAGATGTTCTGTAAAAGAAACATTTGTTGTAAATCAGCCTGATCCAGTTGTAGTAAATGCAGATGACAAGAAAGTATGTGCAGGAATAGCTGTTGATTTGACTGCGTCACCTTCAGGGGGAGTTTGGTCTGGTGCTGGAGTTACAGGATCTAGCTTTATGAAAGAAGTGGCAGGTGTATATCCGGTTTATTATGTCTATACAAATGGAAATGGTTGCATTGGAATAGATACAGCTTATGTAACTGTTGAAAGATGTGGACAGGCATTCTGTACATATACACAAGGGTATTATGGAAATCCTGGTGGCAAATCTTGTGCAGAAGGCTTAAGCTACAGCACCAAAGGTTTGATGCAAAAAGCATTGAGCAAAGGTTCAATTGTGTTGGGTAGTATTGCATTAAATAAAACCTTCACGATCAACTACAATGCTGTAGATACATTGATAGCCATCTTACCTGGTGGAGGTACTCCAACATCTCTTGCCTATACAGGTGATAGAACTCCATCCAAATTGCCACCAGCAATGTTGAAAAATGGAAAGATCAACAATGTATTGTTGTCGCAAACCATCACATTGGCACTGAACATCCGAATCAACAGTGAATTGGATTCCTTCAAAGTCAGAGCTGATAAATATTTGATGACACAGGATAAAGTATCATGTGAAAGCAAAGACTTGAAAGAATGCTCATATCATTCTTATAAATTCAGTTCAAAAGTTGTGAATGCACTTGTGGGAAACAAGACGGTATCAGACTTGTTGAAGCTGGCCAACAATGCATTGGCAGGAAGCTTACCAGCAGGATTAAGTTACAGCGATGTTTCAGGTGCGGTAGATCTTGTTAACAATGCATTTGATGGATGCAGGGTAGGATGGTATTCCGATACTGTAGTTTATTGTTCTTCTGTTTCAGTTACTTCATCAGCATCTAATATGAGTGCAAATGAGCAAGCTGTTCAGATGAGCATAGACCCAGCTTCAAAACAACCAACTATTAAAGCATATCCAAATCCATTTGAAGATATGGTAAGATTTACCATGGAATCACCTGAGAGAATTCAATGTAATCTCATGCTGTATACTTCATCTGGAAAATTGATTTCAAAACTGTTTGATGGTGTACTTGAAGCGAATGTTTCAAGAACTGTTCAGACAATTATACCATCTCTTTATAAGGGAGCAATCGTATACGTGCTAACTTATAATGGGCAAGTGGTAACCGGGAAGATTCTGAAGAAATAGCAACCTGTATAACAGTACAGGTATCAAACTTAACGCCCGGGCGAAGCCCGGGCGTTATTCTTTTTATATACATACCGAATTTTCAAATTCAAATCATGTACAATTGTAAAACACAAATGCATCCATCACTTTATATAAATAAAAAAGGCGACCAATTGCTTGATCGCCTAAAACCCGAAATAAAAATCTTTATTTCTTTGAGACGCTTTTCATAGGTGTTTCCAATTCAAAACTCAAATTGGCAGTAATTCTGTACTCGCTGATTTTGTTGTTGGTGTTTACGGTTGCACTGTGCTCTTTGATGTAAATTGATTTGATATGTTTGAGGGTTTTAGAAGCCTCCAACACTGCTTGCTGTGCTGCATCTTCCCAACTTTTGGAAGAGCTGCACATCACTTCAATGACTTTTACAATGGCCATGGTTGGTTTTTTAATGAATGAATACCTGCAAACTAATTTTAAGGAGTGCATTGCAAAATGATTCAACGATGCTGTTTGAATAATATCAATCAGGATTCAATCTGACGATCAACATAGTAATCACCTGCCCCCTTGTATTAATTTTACATCAGTCGGTTGACGGAGTGTAACTCCGATGCCGGTAAGAGTTAGGCAGAGCATAACGTCCGTAAATGGATTAAAAAACTGCTGAATCGCGGAACTGGGTCCACCAGTTCCGTTTTTTTTGCCTATTGACTAATTTGTAAAGAAATAAAAAAACCCGACAAGTGATTGTCGGGTTTGTGCCCAGAACAGGAATCGAACCTGCACTACCTTGCGATAACCAGATTTTGAGTCTAGCGCGTCTACCAGTTCCGCCATCTGGGCTTGGGAGTGCAAATGTAGCCCATCTCTTTCCTTTTAACAAATGCTTTCCCACAATTTTGTAACTTTGCAAGATCAAAATGGGGCTGACCGGTTTTGACAGCGTAGATCTTTGAAAGTAAGCATGCAGTGCGTTGCGTATGTTGCACTTTAATCTGAATACGAAACCTATAAATGGCGAGAATACTTACGCCATGGCTGCCTAATCAGTGATTAGCGCATCCATTATAGCCGGCTGACGGGCCTTCCTTTGCCAAGTCACCCCGCTGAATCAAAAAAAACAAGGATGCTTCAACCGAAGGCTGTGACGGTTGATCAAGACTATTCAGCTACGGACATGGTTGGTTTGCTCAGCTCCTGCCAGGTCTCGACAATCAATGCTGAAATAAGCATGTAGAAAGCTTTCCGGGAATATGTTTGGACGTGGGTTCGAATCCCACCAGCTCCACTTCAATCTTAATTTATTTGTATCCCACCAAGTTTCTGGTGATAGCACAACCACCCTTGGTATTGCCTTTGGCACTCATGCAAGATGTAGAGTACAATGTGATAAAACCCATCAAAAGAAAGAAAAATACTCGTTTCATTGGTGTGTGGTTATGTACAAATATAAAACATTGAAATAATTTTATTCAATTATCCAGTTGTTAAATTTTCTTTCACTATTTTCAAAACTTACCAATCAGATTCTATTATAATGCAAATTATTCTTCAAAAACCCTTGGTTTTTCTTGATTTGGAAACAACCGGACTTAGCTTTACCCAAGACCGGATCGTGGAGATTGCAATGCTTAAAATTTCTTTAGACGGTAGCCGTCTTATGAAAAGAAAATTAATCAATCCCGAAATGCCCATCCCGAAAGAAGTTTCTGAAATACATGGCATTACAGATGATATGGTGAAAGATGCCCCTACATTCAAACAAGCCGCAAATGAAATCCGTCAGTTCATGGAAGGAGCAGACCTTGGTGGATATAATTCAAATAAATTCGATTGGCCACTGCTTGTGGAAGAGTTTTTGCGTTCAGGATTGACCTTTGAAACCGAAGGAAGGAAACTGGTGGATGTTCAGAAAATCTATCACATGATGGAACCCAGAAACCTCTCTGCCGCATATAAATTTTATTGTGAAAAAGACCTCGAAAATGCCCACAGTGCTGAAACAGATGTGAATGCCACATGGGAAGTGTTTCTGGCCCAAATCAATAAATATAGTAGCCTCGGAAATACAGTTGAAAGTGTATTGAAAGTGATTGGGGAAGAACAAATCGTGGATTTTGCACGTAGAATGGTCATGGAAAACGGTCGAGAAGTGTTTAACTTCGGCAAACACAAAGGCAAACTTGTTGAAGATGTATTGAGAAATGAACCATCCTATTATGACTGGATGATGAAAAACGACTTTGCCCTCCACACCAAACAAAAGCTAACCGAGATCTTTAACCGCACCATGTTGAAAACCAAAAACCAATCATAAGATCCGTTAGCATTGAAAAAGCTCGTAATTATACCCACATACAAAGAGAAAGAAAATATTCAGCTGATCATTCGTGCTGTTTATGATCTACATGCCAACTATCATATTCTGGTAATTGATGATGCCTCTCCAGACGGAACTGCCGAAATTGTAAAAACATTGCAAGCCCAAAATGCTGATCGGCTTTTTCTCATTCAGCGTGCAGGAAAACTTGGGTTGGGCACTGCTTATATTACTGGGTTCAAATGGGGACTGGAAAATGGATATGATTATATGTTTGAGATGGATGCCGACTTCTCTCATGATCCAAAAGATTTAGAAAGACTATACCATGCATGCGCGCATGACGGTGCTGATATGGCAATCGGTTCACGATATGTGAAAGGAGGTGCTTTCAAAAACTGGCCTTTGTCTAGGAAGATCATTTCTCTCACGGGCTCATTGTACAGCCGGGTACTTACTTTCATGCCTGTGATGGATCCAACCGCCGGATTTGTTTGCTATTCCTCTAAAGTGCTTGCTTCAATGAACTTGGATGCAATCAAATTTGTCGGATACGCATTTCAGATCGAAATGAAATTTGCAGCATGGCACCTGGGATTCAAGATCAAAGAAATTCCTATTGTGTTTCAAGATCGTGAATTGGGTGCTTCAAAAATGTCAAAAGGGATCATAAAGGAAGCTGCATACGGAGTTCTTGCTCTTCAGATGGATTATCTAACAGGAAAATTCATAAAACAAATCAAAAAATCTGCCTAATTTATTCCCAAGATGAAAAAGGCATTTCTTCAATTACATCTTGCTATTTTTCTGGCAGGATTTACAGGTGTATTGGGAAGGTTGATTACACTCAATGAAGCATTGCTGGTATGGTACAGAATGATGTTTGCAGCAGTCACCCTTTTTATAATCTATTTTTTTTCCAAAAAGAAAGATCAACTTTCCCTCAAGGCTATTTCAAATTTGTTTGCAATAGGTGGGATCATAGCATTGCACTGGGTTTTCTTTTACGGGAGTATCAAATATGCAAATGTTTCTGTATCCCTGGTTTGCTTTTCTGCTATTGGATTTTTCTCTACTATCCTTGATCCCATTATCTCAAAAAGAAAATTTGTTGCAATTGAATTGTTGCTTGGATTGTTGGTAATGCTGGGTATCTCATTGATGTTTCATTTTGATCCTCAATTCAGAACAGGCATTATTTTTGGAATGATTTCATCATTGCTTGCAGCTATTTTTCCCATTCTGAATAAAAAAATGATGCAGATACATGATCCTGGAAGCATTACATTTTTTGAAATGACAGGCGGATTTAGTATTCTGACATTGATTTTACCCTTTTACTTACATTTTGTTCCAGCCACAACAATGTTGCCCGGCTTAGCTGACTTGGGATGGTTGTTGATTCTAAGTTTATTGTGTACAGTGTTAGCCTTTAACCTATCAGTTCGATCTCTTTCAAAAATTTCTCCATTTACGGTAAATCTTAGTTTTAATCTGGAGCCAGTTTATGGCATTGCACTTGCTTTTCTTTTATATAAAGAATACCAGGAAGTAGGCATGTCATTCTATATTGGTATTGCTATCATTTTTTTAACAGTAGTATTGCAAACATTGCGGGTATATCTTCAGTCTAAGTCCAAATAGACAATTCATCAGTATTATAAAATCCGTAATTTCAATCAAAGTATTTTTTATGAAACTTCGTGTTCGAGGCTCTTTTATTTTATTGACATTTCAGTTGATTGCATTGTCAGCTTTTTCACAGAAAAAGCCTTTGGATCATTCAGTATATGATGGATGGGAATCATTGGGGGAAAAGAAGATCTCTGGCAATGGTGCATGGGTTAGTTTCACGGTTGACAAACAGGAAGGTGATGGGAAACTGATTTTGAAGAACCCTTCTACATCTGTTGAACTTACCTTCGATCGCGGATATGCTGCAAGTTTTTCAAAAGATGACCAATACTTGGTTTTTAAAATCAAACCCCATTATCAGGATACCCGTGATGCAAAAATCAAAAAGAAAAAGCCTGAAGATTTTCCAAAAGATTCACTTGGTATATTGTCTCTGTCAAATTTATCTCTAGAAAAAATACCTTCCGTAACCTCTTATAAACTTCCTGAAAAAAATTATTCATTTCTTGCTTACCTCACTGCATCAAATAGTTTAGACACCTTAAAACCAAAAGAAAAAAAAGATACAACATCAACAAAACTGACAGACAGTTCCAAGAAGAAAATTCCACTTATCATAGAGCAAACACCAGATAAAAAACAAAAGCGGATATTAACTGCAAAAGAGGGAGGAGATGAAGGGTTTATTGACCTAGATCCCGAAAATGGAACAGAAGAAACAAGCACAGTAAAAGAGGGTACAGATCTTTATGTCGTTGAACTTGGAAAATCTTTCAAGAAACTATTCAAATATGTTTCAGAATATAGTTGGAGTGAAAATGGGAAGTTGCTTGTTGTTGCATCAACGCAAAGTAAAAAAGATAAATCCATTAAACCTCAGGTTTCCATTTTCCGTGCAGCTGAAAAAAGGGTGGATACCATATTCAACAATGCTAATACAATCAAAAGTCTTGCAGTGGATGTAAATGGTTATCAGGTTGCATTTCTGGCAGAAGTTGACTCTGCGTTCAAGTCTTCACAAAAATTTTATAAACTATTTCATTGGCAAAATGGAGATGCAAAGGCATCGGTCTTGGTTGAAAATTTCACCGTAGGTATGAATTTACATTGGACGGTCAGCGAACATTTTACACCTTATTTTAGTAGAAAAGGCGAAAAACTATTTTTAGGTACTACACCAATCCCTCCTGTAAAGGACACGTCATTGGTAGAACTGGATCTTGTAAAATTGGATGTATGGCATTATAATGATGATTATGTTCAACCTTATCAATTGAAAAATGTCGATCAAGAACGAAAGCGCTCTTATTTGGCAATGGTTCATCTCGATAAAAAACAGTTTATACAATTGGCTGATAAAGAAATACCCCAAGTCATTTTCTCAAAAGAAGGAGATGGTGATCAGTTTCTGGGGATTACCGACAAAGGAAAGCGTATACCTATGCAGTGGGAAGGATCAACCCTGAAAGATTTTTATGATATCAATCCGCAAAATGGCGGCAGAAAATTAATTGCAAAAAATGTCGACGCACAAGGAATGATATCTCCATCTGGTAAATACTTTTATTGGTATGATATGGCCCAAAAAGGATATTTCACCTATGCCAATGAAAAAATTAATCCTATAAGCAAAAAAGCAACAGTCAAGTTATACGATGAAGAATATGATATGCCATCTCATCCAACTCCATATGGCGTAGTAAAGTGGATGGAAAATGATGAAAGCATGTTAGTTTATGATCGATTTGATATTTGGAAATTGGATCCAAATGGGAAAGATCTACCCATTTCAATTACGAAGGGTATGGGTAGAAAATCGAATCTTCGTTACCGATACATTGAATTAGATCCTGAGAAAAAATATTTTGAATCTGGACAAACTATTTACCTGAGTGTTTTTAATGAAAAAAATAAACATGCTGGTGTTGGCAGACTCAATCTTTCTGCCAATGCATCCATTGAGCAGCTCGACATGGGGGCTTTTTCTGTTGGAAGTATGATGAAAGCAAAAAATGCTGAACAATTTATTTATACCAAAGAGAGCTTTAATCAATCACCTACTTTGTTTTATACAAGTGATTTCAAATCTAACACTCAATTGAGTACTATTAATCAACAGCAATCTAATTATAACTGGATGACTTCTGAGTTGTTTTCATGGAAAGCATACAATGGTAAAGAAGCTACTGGTATCGTATATAAACCAGAAGATTTTCAACCTGGGAAAAAATATCCATTGATTGTATATTTCTATGAAACCTTAACAGACGGACTTTTCAATTACCTTCCTCCAGCACCAACGCCCAGCCGTTTGAATATTCCATTTTTTGTGAGCAGAGGATATGTAGTGCTCGCACCAGATATATATTATTCAAACGCACAACCTGGTAAATCTGCTTTTGACTACATCGTTAGCGGTGCAAGAGCACTTGTAAAAAAAGGTTGGGTCGACAGTACTAAAATGGGCTTACAAGGTCAAAGTTGGGGTGGATATCAGGCTGCATACATTATTACCCGAACTAATTTGTTTGCTGCTGCATGGGCAGGTGCTCCAGTGGCAAATATGACAAGTGCTTATGGAGGAATCAGATGGGAGAGTGGGATGAATAGACAATTTCAATATGAGAGAACACAAAGCCGAATTGGTGCAACTCTTTGGCAAAAGCCACAATCTTATATTGATAATTCGCCATTGTTTTCTTTGCCTAAAGTAAAAACACCTCTCGTTCTCATGGCCAACGATGCAGACGGTGCTGTACCCTGGTATCAGGGGATAGAAATGTACACAGCAATGCGCAGATTGGGCAAGAAAGTTTGGATGTTAAATTACAATGGTGAAGCACATAACCTGGTTGAAAGAAAAAATCGAAAAGATATTCAAATCAGAGAACAACAGTTTTTTGATTGGAAACTAAAAGGGGAGAAGCCCGCCATCTGGTTAACAAAGGGAATTCCAGCAGTTGAGAAAGGTATAACCTGGGGTCTGGAAACTGATTTGGATTACTAAGAAAATTATATTTCTCTGTTTATGTCGAAGGCTTCCAGGTGCTTTACAAATTCATTTAAAAACATTGAACCCAATGCACCATCAATAATTCTGTGGTCGTAGGACATAGATACGAACATCATTTGTCTGATACCTACACTATCACCCTGATCAGTTTCTATTACTACTGGTTTCTTTTTAATGGCACCTATCGCAAGTATGGCAACTTGAGGTTGATTGATAATGGGTGTTCCCATAATACTTCCGAACGTACCAATATTTGTGAAAGTGAAAGTTCCGTTTTGTGTTTCGTTGGGCTGTAAGCTTCCATTACGGGCGCTATTGGCTAATCTGTTAACCTGTTTGGTAAGCCCAATTATATTGAATTGATCTGCCTGTTGAATTACAGGAACAATTAAATTTCCATTTGGCAGTGCAGTGGCCATGCCAATATTTATATCTCGTTTAATATGTATCTCGTTTCCAAAAACACTTGAATTTAATAAAGGGTATTTCTTTAAGCATTTTACAATTGCCTCTATAAAAAGGGGAGTGAATGTAATTTTTTCACCCTCACGTTTCTCAAAATTAACCTTATTGGCATCTCTCCATGTAACAATGTTCGTTACATCCGCTTCAGCAAAACTTGTAACATGCGCACTGGTTGATTTGCTTCTAGTCATGTGATCAGCAATCAACTTGCGCATCCTATCCATTTCTATGACATCAACATTTCCTGAGCTGCTGAACAGTTGTTGAACTTGCTGTTGTGTTGTAGAAAAATTCGTGTGACCTTGGAAAGGAGCAGTTTGCCCCGATTTTTTACTATTAATGTATTGGAGAATATCGTTTTTGGTTACCCTGCCATCAGATCCAGTGCCCACAATGTTTTCCAATTCAGATAACGCAATGCCTTCACTGCTGGCAATATTCATTACCAAAGGTGAATAAAACCTCGAGCCTTCTTGTTTCTTAACAACCTGTGAACTTGGAACATAGGGTACATTTGTATCCAATATTTCCTGTTTTTGTTGCTTTCCGTTTCCGTTGACGTGGATGGCAGGAGATGGCTGTGGCCTCTCAGACTTGACCTCTTCTTTTGAAGTTCTGATCTTAACAATCACTGCACCAATTTTAACTACATCACCTTCCTTGCAAAGAATTTCTTCTATAATTCCTTCGGCGGTTGAAGGAACCTCACTATCCACTTTGTCGGTTGCAATTTCCATCAAGGTGTCATCAACTTTGACAGCATCACCAACCTGTTTGAGGATTTTCAAAACAGTGGCTTCCACAATGCTCTCACCGAGCTTAGGCAGTATTACGTTTGTAATGGCCAATGTATCTTTAATTTCGATGTAAAGGTACTCTTTAATTGGATGTATAAAGGCATCTCTATGAAGTACTTATCCTAAATTTTTCCTCAGAAAATCCAGCGCATTAATAGCAGTCAGTTCTATGTTTCTCCTGCGGTCAAACCGGAATTGGAAACTTGTGCTGATGGTTTTATGCTCAGAACTAAATCCAACACATACAAATCCTACGGGTTTTGTATCAGTTCCGCCACCCGGACCCATAATTCCAGAAGTTGCGAGTCCAAAGTCAGATTTAGACAATAATCTGATTCCCTTGGCCATCATTTCAACAGTTTGGGTACTCACTGCACCAAATTCTTTTAAAATTTCTGATGGAACGTTAAGCGCATCGTGTTTCATTTCATTGGAGTAACTAACCACGCCACCGAGGAAATACTGACTGCTTCCTGCCATTTGGGTTATTAAATGTGAAATATATCCACCAGTGCAACTCTCTGCAATTGAAATTGTTTTGCCTGATTCCATCAATTTTATAGCAACAACTTCCTGTAAACTCAGGTCTTGATCTACAACCAGATAATCTTGAATGGTTGATTTTAATAGCTCGAAGTGTTCATCAATAAGTATCGATTGACTATTTGATTTTAAATCAGTTAGTCTCAGCCGAACCATTCCGTAATTGGGTAGGTAAGCCAGTTTTATATGTTCTGGAAGTGATGTTTCAAACTGAATGAGTTTTTCCGCCAAGAAAGATTCACCAATTCCTGCAGTTAACAATGTTCTGTGCTGAATAGGAGCTATGCTGAATTTTTTAAGTAAAGCCGGAATCACGTAATCTTCCATCATACCCTTCATCTCATGAGGCACCCCGGGCATGCTAACAAATATGATTCCGTTCTTTTCAAACCACATTCCAGGAGCTGTACCTCTTTTGTTCTGGATGACAATACAATTATCAGGTACCTCTGCCTGCTTGAGATTTCTTTCAATCAATGGTCGATTGAGTTTTTTTGTAAATATCTCAATGACATTGTTTAAGGCATCCTGATTTTTAACCAACTTGCCGCCAAAATATTCACACAGCAGAGGTTTGGTTATGTCATCAGACGTAGGCCCTAATCCACCAGTGATCAGCACAATATTTGATTTTGAACCCTCTTCCTCCAAAGCCTTCCAAATAGCATCCCATTCATCGCCAACAGCAACCCGTCTTTGAATAGTAATGCCTATGTTGTTTAGAGATGATGCAATCCATGCGCTGTTGGTATCAATTGTCTGCCCGATTAATAATTCATCTCCAATGGTAATGATTGAGGCCTTTATTTTTAGATTTTCATTCATTTAAAATGTGTATAACTCAATGTTAATATCGTGCGTACAAAGTTACAATAATGATTGATTCTCATTATTTAAGGTTTATTTTTGGGAAGATTTCAATATGATACGTCTCCACAGTCATAAACGAACCGTTTGTTATCTGCTGATGCTCATTTGGGGCGTATTCTCATCATACGTAGTTGAAGCCCAAGAAAACATATCATCCAAGTCTGAAGTTCGATGGATTAAAAAAATTGATGAACTCTTTCAGCTTGGTCAATATTCTTCAGCTGCCCAGTATATTGAAGCTGTCCAATCTCAGCAAAGTCCAAACATATCCGAGGAGCTCAAAGAAACCCTTGCGTTCAAACGTTTGCAAATTGGTGTTATTGAGAATGAAGCCTTTTATATTAACAAAGCCCTGTCGTTTTATACATATACAGGTAACATCCCCAACAAATCTCAAATCGCTTTTTTGCTCTCCAATCATTATTTCGAATTGTCGATGTATAAAGAGGCGCTTGATTTTTTAGAATCAATTGATCAAATTTATTTAAGCGAGAACCAAAATGAACAGGTTCAATTTCAAAAGGCAGTCTCCTATTTTTCAGAGAAGAAATTTGACAATGCAAAACCATATCTGAAAAGTATCCTACAAATTGAAAATTCAAGATATAAGTCTGATGTTCAATATTACCTCGGATTTATTTCGTTTTCTGAAAACAACTTTGATGAAGCGCTGCCATTTTTTCAATCCATTGAAAAAGATACTCTCTATTCAAAGGCCATTCCATTTTATTTGGCATACATCTATCACGATAAGGGTAACGAAAGCAAGGCATTGGAGTATGGTGAAGAATATTTAAAGAACACCGATGGTCTTCATCAGATTGAAATGATGCAGCTTCTGGCTTCTATTTATTTTAACCAAGATGAGTATATTAAAACAGCTGCTTTTTATGAGAAATTGCTTTCAGAGGGACTTTCATTAAATCCAGTTCAACGTTTTGAATTAGGAACAAGTTTCTATCATTTGGATAAAGTTTCAAAGTCAGTTGAACAATTAAAAGCCCTCTCGATCGGTAAAGATGATGTCGCAACTGAAGCGATGTTTGTACTTGGACTTTCATATCTTAAAATGGAGGACAAGGCAAATGCAAGAACGTCCTTTCAATATTGTACTTCTTCCAATCTTTCACCAGATAAAAAAGAAATTGCAGCTTTCCTAGACACAAAGCTGTCATTTGAATTAGGATTCGAAGATCAGGGATTCAACAGCATTACAGCTTTTTTGGATGATTATCCAAATTCAAAATTTAATCAAGAAGCAAGGGAGATTCTCTTGCAGTATTATACCAAGACCAATAACTTCAAGTCTGCTTTTGAAATGCTCGATAAAGTTGACTTGTCCAATCAAGTCATAAAAAATGCACTTCCAAGAATTTATTACGGCAGAGCTGTCGAACTAATTTATGAAGTTCAGTACGATCAGGCAGAACAACTGCTCAAACTTCTGAATGTATTTCCCAATTCAAATTTCTATCATTTGTCTGTTTTTTGGATGGGAGAGATTGAGTTCCGAAAAAACAATTTTGCTGCTGCTGCAAAACATTTTCAACAGTATTTAAATAACCCTGGATATAGTGCAGGAGATGTAAATGAACTCAATGCTTTATATAATTTGGGGTATTGCTACTATGAACTGGAAGACTATAAAAAAGGGTATACTAATTTTGAAAAAGTTTTTTTAATTGATAATGACTTATCAGATGCTAAAGTCAGGGAAGCAATTTTAAGGGCAGCTGATTGTTATTTCATGGATAAAAATTTCCCCAAGGCAAAATCACTTTATTCCAAACTAACCGAATCAGCTGGGTTTGGGGTAGATTACGCAATCTTTCAATTGTCTTTGATTGAAGGAATGAAATCTCCTGAAACCAAAATATCATTGCTAAAAGATGCTGTTCAAAAATTTGGTAATTCTCCCTACATCAGTTTGATGAACATAGAATTAGCAGATACTTATATGTCTGAAGAGAATTTTGATGAGGCAATACCCGTATTAAAAAATTTAATTTCAAAAGTTGATAAAGAGGATGAATTAATGCCTATTTCAATCCTAAAACTTGGCATTGCATATTTTAACATAGATAATACCCAAGAAGCTATCAAGCAATACAATATTCTAATCAAGGAATTTCCCAGTTCTCCACAAACAACTGAAGCCCTCGAAAATGCAAAACTGATGTTCTTGGAGAATGGGAAAATTGATGACTATCAGCAATTTCTTGAGTCTGCCGGCAAGTCGATAAGTATCGTCGAGAAAGACTCACTTACCTATCGGTATATCCAAAATGCATATGCGATTGATCCCTCACATGCCATACTTACTACTTTGGATAGTTATATCAATCAATATCCAAAAGGGCTTTATATCACTAATGTCTTGGCATTAAAAGCTGATGTACAATTAAAATCAAAGTCTTATCTGGCTGCAGCTCAGACATTCGAAGAGATTGCCTCAAAAGGAGCAGGGCCAATGCAAGAGAAATCTATTGGAAACGCAGCAAAACTTTATTTCAACGACCTTAAAGATTATACTGCAGCATTAAGATGTTATCAGAAACTGAATGAAGTTTCTAACAATCCTTCAATTCAATTGGATGCATTGCGAGGGGTAGTACGTTCTTTTTATAATTTGCAAAATTTCCAGGAATCCTATGATTGGGTAAGTAAACTTCTCAATTATCAATCTGTATCTAAAGAAGATTCTGCACTTTCATATTTGATGCTTGGGTATACAGAGCAAATAAAAAAAGAGTATCAGAAATCAAATAATTATTTTATTACTGCTTTAGCATCCTCCTCTGTTTCTATTGCTGCTGAGGCGAGGTTTCAAATCGCAAACAATCATTTTTTAAATGAGAACTTTGTTGATGCTGAAAAAGAGGCTATCAGTACAATTGAAAGCGGCGGATCCAATGAAAAGTGGATCACAAAAGCATATATCTTACTGGCCGACTTGTTTATTGTCCAAAAGGATTACTTCAATGCCAAAGCAACTTTGAAAAGCGTGGTAGAACATTGTAAAATACCTGCATTGAAAAATGAGGCAGCTGAAAAATTAAAACTGGCTGAGGCAGAGGAAAAATCAACCAATAAAAAGAGTGAAAAAAACTAGCATCATATCGATTATTTTAGTCATGACCTTCTTTTTTGGTAATGAGGGTTTTGCACAATTGGACAAACAGAAAAAAGAAGAAATTAGCATTACTTCATCTTTCAAGCCTAGCATCATCAAGTCCTCAAAAATTGAATTTCGACCTGAGTCTTTAAACAGAGATACAAGTTCATATAAATTAAAATACAGTCCAGTTAAACTATCTTTTACCACACCAATGAGTGGTTTTACCATTAAGCCATTGGCTTATAGACCTCGACCTATTGAAAGTGACAGTTCACAGCTATCTGTACAGATAGGTTACGGAAATTTACACTCTCCTCAAACAAGTTTAAATTATGCATCAACAAAGAGGAGTCAACAATTCAGCATATATGCAGATTTTTTATCCATGAAAGGGAAGCTGCCTTTGCAACAACATTCTACAGGAGATATTGGGCTGTCTTTTAAAAAGCATATCTCAGAGACTTATCAGTATAATTTGGCAGCAAGTGTCCAAGACTATAATTATAGGACATATGGGTTTGAAAAAAATCCCTCTATTCCTTTATTTGAAGTTGATTTACGACAACATTTCACCAATTACAATGCATTAGCAACTTTAACCAATGTGGCAGGCGAAGAAGGAAAAATAAATCTTCGTCCATTATTAAAGTTTGATTATTTAACGACCAATTATAAGTTCAATTCAGTTTCTGCATTATTCTCTTTTCCCTTACAATATCAGTGGAAAAAAAATGTTTTATTGAAGTATGATGCATCACTCACCTGGACAAATCTCAGCAGTTTTGCGAAAACTTCAAGCAATACAGTTTTGATCATGATCCCTTTAGGTGCAGATATAGCATTTAAAAAATGGCTCTTTGATCTAATTGTATATCCAACATATGCTGGTAATAGAGTTAATGTAATGCCAAATGTGCACTTCAAATACTCTGCTAAAAAAGATGAATTGACTTTGTCTGGTGGATTAAAATCTATTTACGAAATAAATACGCCTTACAAACTGCTCTTATTCAATCCATTTGTTCGTCCTGTTCTCAATGCCTCCGTTTATGAGCAGCATAAACTGTTCACCGGCATAGAATTGTTTAATAAGCAAGGATTTTCAATCGATGGCGAAGCTGCTTTTGTTTTTCATAAAAATCTACCGTTATTTATAAACAGTGGTATTCTTGGGAAAGATTTCCAGCCCATTTTCGAATCTTCTATTAAAACTGTTGAAATAAAATCATCTCTTTCGTATTCTGTGAGCCCTCAAATGGCAGTTAACACTACATTTAAATGGACCAATTTTGTTCAGCAAACCGATTACCTTAAACCATATGGTCTGTTGCCCTTTGATATGCAATTTGACTTGAAATGGAAGCCAGTTAACAAGCTTGCTGTTTTATTTAATACAAATCTATGGACTGGTTGTTTTGCTAAAAATCCAGTCTCATCTCAAACTTTAAAGATGAAGACAGTCGCAGAGTTAAACCTTGATTTAAACTATAATTTGAATCAAAAATGGGCATTTTGGATTGATTTGAATAATATTGCGAATATTCAGTACCAACGCTGGAACCAATATGCAGCATATGGATTTAATTTCAGAGGTGGGGTTAAATTCAGGTTGGGCTCAACAACAAGTAATTAAATTATGCAATTGGAAATATCAAAGTGGTTGTATAAATACTTTTCCTTGAATGGCAGCGTTGTCATCCCTGGCTTGGGTATTTTATCTTTGATTCGGGTACCCTCAACCAATGACTTCGCCAATAAGCTTTTTTATCCTCCCATGTATCGATATCGCTTTGAGCATATTCCGGAAATAAGCGACGAGGCAATGTTTAGCTATCTTAAAACCAATCTTCAACTTTCAGAGGAAGATTTAGGACAAAAGCTGGCTCTTTTCTCACAAGAGCTAACCGATCATTTAAATAAGCTTGGTGAAATTGATTGGGAAGGGGTAGGGTCCTTTCAAAATAAAAACAATGAAGTAGTTTTTGTTCCTTTTAACAATACCACCTATTTGGATGAAATCAAGTACGAACATGTTGTTAGGGAAACATATTCACATGATGTATTGACTGGAGACCGCGTTCAAACATCCGAAGACCTGCATGCATATTTTGAAGAGCAAAAGTCAAATAAAATATGGGATAGGTGGAAATTGTTCTCAATGGTTATTCTTGTTATTTCAATTGCTCTTATTATTATCAGGGTTACATTTGGAAATTTCTCATTGTTGGATGCGAGGTACGATCGAGTGATACCAAAGCAAGCCGGAGCAACTTATACGCTGATTAAATCTTTTTAATGAATTGTCCTGTATGTAATCATGATGCAGCTTTCGCTTATCTGCAAGTAAGAGACTACACTGTCTCAAATAAATTATTTGAACTTGTTAAGTGCCAAAGCTGTGGATTTTTATATACCAACAATCCACCTGACAAAAATCAGATAGGAGTTTATTATCAGTCTGATGCATATATCTCTCATACAGACAGCAAAAAGGGAATATTCAACAATGTATATCAATTAGTCAGAAACTTTTCCATTCGTCAGAAACTCAATCTGGTAAAAAAATACAGCCAAAGATCAAATGGAAACATCTTAGACTATGGATGTGGAACAGGTTCTTTTCTTCATTTTATGAAGTTAAATGGATGGCATGTTACCGGTATCGAACCTGATGCGTCTGCACAAAAAAAGGCTTCAGAGCTAATATCACAGCGGGTGTTCAACCCTGATCACTTAAAATCTCTTGAATCAAATCATTTTGATGTTGTTACGCTATGGCATGTCCTTGAACATGTTCATGATTTGCAATCTACCGTTGCTGACTTGAAGCGAATATTAAAGAAAAATTCAATGTTGATCATTGCAGTACCCAATCATTTTTCATGGGATGCAAAGCATTACAAAGAACATTGGGCAGCATATGATGTTCCAAGGCACTTATATCATTTTAATCCTGATAGCATGCATCAATTGCTTTTGAGACATGGATTTTCAAGGAAGGCGCTCAAGCCAATGTGGTTTGATGCCTTTTATGTAAGTCTGTTGAGCGAAAAATACCGACATGGTAAAATGCGTGTTATTTCTGCATTAGTTACTGGTTTTATTTCAAATATGAAGGCTTTTATAAAACCTGGTACTTGTAGTTCACAAATTTTTATTTATCAGTCATCTGATCATTAAGGATTTCAGTTGCTTTGATAAATGTTTTATCGCTCGCATTTAACACGTAGTTAAGTCCGTTTTGTTTCCAAACCATTCTCCCAATTACAGCCTTCAGCCTTTCTTTAATGAACAATTGCTGTGCAATGCTGAAATTTCTTGGTGAAGACATGATGCCAGCTTCTCTAAGCAAGTCAGTATATGTTTTATCTTCTATCTGAAATGTAGATTGATATTTTTCGAAAGTTTCAAATCCTCTTAATTGTTTTTGGTGCACCATGAAATACTTATAAGCAAAAAATGTTAGCATATTATTTCTGAAGAAAATATTCAGATTTGAATCGAGCAATTGTTCATCCAATGGAACGTAAACATCAGGGGTAATGCCCCCTCCACCAAATAGTTTCTTACCTGATTTTGAGGTGACAAAATTTCCCTTTTGAATATTGTTGCTGTCTGCAGATTGTGAAGTTGGGTTATGATATCTTTCTAATACTTCAGATGAGTAATCCTGAAATCCTTTGTCATAAGGTTTTTGAATACTTCTGCCCAATGGAGTAAAATATCTTGCAGTTGTAAGCCTAAGAGCAGAACCGTCTGAAAGCATAAATTGTTCCTGCACAAGTCCCTTTCCAAAACTTCTTCTTCCAACAATGGTGGCCCTGTCCAAATCTTGCAAGGCGCCTGCAATGACCTCACTTGCTGAAGCAGATCCTTCATTGATCATCACTACTATTTTACCATCTTCGAAAATTCCCTTTCTTTTTGCTTTGTATTCTTTTCGTGGATTTTTCAATCCCTCTGTATAAACGATCATCTGATCTCCTCCAACCAATTCATCAATGATGTCAATGGCTTCCTCCAAAATGCCTCCTCCGTTGTCTCTCAGATCAAGGATTAGTTTTTTCATACCCTTTGAAGTCAAGCTTTGAAGTGCCTCAATAAATTCTTTGTATGTATTGTTGGAGAAACGGTTAAGTCTTATATATCCCTTTGTTTTGTCGATCATATAATAAGCATCCAAGGATGGCATAGGAATAAAATCTCTATTGATCTTCTTGGTAAAAATTTTTCCTGATCTTGATAGCTGCAACTGAACTTCTGTGCCTTTAGGACCTTTTACCCATTTTTTAAATGCCTCACTGTCCTTCATTCCAACTGCATTGTGGCTGTCAACCCGAATGATTTTATCTCCAATTTCCAGTCCAGCCCTTGCTGAGGGGCCTCCTTCAACTACGTTCAATACATGAACCGTGTCTTTTATGATGTTGAATTCAATACCAATTCCCTGAAAGCTACCTTCAAGATCTTCGTTGACCTCAGAAAGTTTTTGATATGGTATAAATACTGAATGTGGGTCAAGTTCCTGTAGCATTGAAATAATTGCTGCTTTGGAAAGTTTCTCAGGATTTACAGAGTCTACATATCGTTCTTCTATGATTTGCAACACCTCACTTTCTGTATTGGCGGAAGCAGTGCCAAAAAAACTTTTCGTATTTGGCATATTGCTGTGTAATTTGTAACCAATAAACATTCCCAATATCACTGCAACTGAAAAAAATATGGGGAAAAAGACTTTGATATGATGCTTACTCATGGAATTAAACGCTTGTTCGATTTTTACAAAGTTCCTGAATTCATTTGAGATATGGTGCAATCAATATTAATAGCCGACAGTGGTGCAACGAAAACAGCATGGAGATTGCTCGAAAATGGAAAATTGAAGGATTTTCATACATCCGGGATTAGTCCTTATCACATGTCCCAATCGCAGATTGAGAAACTAATTAGAGAAGAATTTCCCAAAAAAATATTGACTAAATCCATCTCACACGTTTATTATTATGGCACAGGATGCAAGACAAGCGTTAAAGCAAGAATTGTCGCACGTGCACTTGCAACTTTTTATGATGATGCAAAAATTCATATAACCCATGATCTCATGGGTGCCGCCATTGCAACTTGTGGTAACAAAGCTGGCATTACATGCATTTTGGGAACTGGATCCAATTCATGTTTTTATAATGGTAAGAAGATTGTTACTAATTCGCCTGGATTAGGGTATGTTTTAGGTGATGAGGCAAGTGGGGCTTATTTTGGCAAATTACTTGTACAGCATTTCCTGTATAAAAAGTTTGATCAATCTTTGGAAAAAGCTTTTGTGAAACAGTTCAATCTTAACAAAGATGAAATCTTGCATAAAGTATACAGGGAGTCATTTCCCAACAGATTTCTGGCCAATTTTGCACAATTTTTATCAGCTCATCGTGGACACTATATCATTGAGAACATCATTGAGGATGGATTAAGAGAATTTTTTGGAACACACCTGATTCGTTATCCTCAAATTGAAAAAATGCCAGTTCATTTTGTAGGTAGCATTGCTTTTCATTTCCAAGACAAAATTGACGAACTTTGTAATGTATATGGATTTCATTTAGGTCAAATCCTGAAAGATCCAATGGAGGGATTGACTAAATTTCATCAACTGAGAAGTGGATCAAAAAAGAAATAAAACAACTGAGTTGGAATCACACTATCACCATTTGGAAAAAATGAGTGCTGGTGAAATTATTACCCATATAAACAAAGAAGATCAATCTGTTCCCTCTGCAGTTGAAAAAGTTATTCCTCAAATTACCCCACTTATAGAAGCTGTTGTTGATAAAATGCTGGCTGGTGGTAGACTCTTTTATATTGGTGCTGGAACCAGTGGCAGGTTGGGTGTAGTAGATGCTTCTGAATGTCCACCTACTTATGGCATACCACATGGAATTGTTGTTGGTATCATTGCTGGAGGAAGAAATGCGATGTTCAACGCTGTTGAATTTGCAGAAGATGATATGGCACAGGCTTGGAAAGATCTCACTGAATATGAAATCAATGAAAATGATGTGGTTGTTGGTATAGCTGCAAGTGGATCTACTCCTTATGTAATAGGGGGGTTAAAAAAGTGCAGAGAGAATGGAATAACGACTGGCTCCATTTCTTGTAATTTTTATGCTGACATATCACGTGAAGCAGATTTCCCCATCGAAGTTGAAGTGGGCCCTGAATTTGTAACAGGAAGTACCAGAATGAAGAGCGGAACAGCACAGAAACTCATTCTAAACATGATTTCAACAGCTGTAATGATTCAACTTGGACGGGTAGAGGATAATAAAATGGTGAATATGCAATTGACAAATGACAAGTTGATTGCAAGAGGAACCAAAATGTTATTGGAAAAAATCAAATTAAACTCAACAGAAGAGGCAAAAGCATTGTTGTTGAAATACGGAAGTGTGAAAAAAGCCATGGAAATGTGGTTGAAGGATCATCATGCATGAGATAGAACCATATTATAACTGGAGACATTTATATATAGCTGAGGAGGATGAAAAGTCCCCGTTTTTCGGCAGAACTTATTCTGAATTTGAATTCACGCAAACTGTTTACAACTATTATATCCATCCTCAGTGGGATGATTTTGGCTCTCAGACCCTCTATTTGAAAATTCTTTTTGCAGATTACGATTTCGGGTTTTGTATCATTGAGTTTATTGGTGAATGGAATGATGCAATCGAAAACGATATTATGACCCTTAAAAGGGAAGTTGTCGACAAGTTGTTGGCGCAGGGGATCAGTAAATTCATACTGATTGGAGAGAATGTTTTGAACTTTCATAGCAGCGATGAATGCTACTATGAAGAGTGGTATGAAGAAGTACAAGAAAAAGGCGGATGGATCGTCATGCTAGGACTGCCAGAACAATCGGCATATGACTTCAAAAAAACAGGTATCCACCGGTTTGTTGAACTTTTGGAGCTGGCTGATTGGAGACCGTTTACACCCGCAAACCTTTTCACAAAAATTGATAATCTTATCCTCCAACGTTTGGGTGAATAAATAAAGTTTGTGACGTAACTTTGCCCAACAAATTTTTTGAAAACCCCGTCTATGAATTGGAGTCAACTTTTCACCTCTTCCATCGGAAAAAAACTGGTCATGGCACTGACAGGATTTTTCTTGGTGGTTTTTCTCTTGGTACATTGTTATATCAATGCCAATGTGCTGTTTTCCAATGCTGAAGAGAATTTTAACCGTGCTGCTCATTTTATGGGAAGTAATATTCTTATCCGCATCATGGAAATCGGATTGTTTCTTGGTTTCATTTTGCATATCGTACAAGGGTATAAACTTGAATTACAAAACAGGTCATCCCGTAAAAGCAGATATGCTGTTACGGCTGGGAACAAGACATCAAAATGGTATTCCAGATCAATGGCACTTCTTGGTACATTGATTTTGTTGTTCCTTGTTCTACACTTGGTGCATTTTTGGGTTCCTTCAAGATTCGGTGGACTTGCTGAAGTAGAATATGACGGCAAAACATACCACAATCTATATGCACAAATGCAAGATATTTTCTCCGTTCCCTGGGTCGTAGTCGTATATCTCTTGGGATGCTTTTCACTTTCATGGCATCTTTTGCATGGCGTACAAAGTGCAGCTCAGACTTTGGGAATCACTTCCAAAAATTATTACCAAACCATCAAAAACATAGGAATTGTATTCTCTATCCTAGTTCCTCTGATTTTTGCACTGATGCCATTGTTCGTTCATTTCGGATGGCAAATCAATACTGGTGATATATCATTGTTATTTTAAATTTTTTAAATCAACATATTATGCTTGATGCAAAAATCCCTTCCGGCTCTTTATCTGAGAAATGGACCAAATACAAGGGTTCTGTGAAATTGGTTAACCCCGCTAACAAAAGAAAACTTGAGATCATTGTTGTAGGAACAGGGTTGGCAGGTTCTTCTGCTGCTGCGAGCTTGGGTGAAATGGGATACAAGGTGAAGGCATTCTGTTTTCAGGATTCACCTCGTCGTGCACACTCCATCGCTGCACAGGGAGGTATCAATGCTGCAAAAAATTATCAGAATGATGGAGATTCTACATACCGTCTTTTTTATGATACCATCAAAGGTGGCGACTACAGAGCCCGTGAAGCAAATGTTCACCGTCTTGCTGAAGTAAGTACCAATATCATCGACCAATGCGTTGCGCAAGGTGTACCTTTTGCACGTGAATACGGCGGATTGCTTAGCAACCGGTCTTTCGGTGGTACACAGGTTCAACGAACATTTTATGCTGCTGGTCAAACAGGCCAACAATTATTGATAGGGGCTTATCAAGCATTGGAAAGACAAGTTGCACTTGGAACTGTCCAGATGTATGCTCGTCATGAAATGGTTGAACTTGTAATTATTGACGGGAAAGCAAGAGGCATCATTGCCAGAAACTTGGTTACAGGTGAATTAGAAAGACATTTTGGACATGCAGTATTGCTGTGCACTGGTGGATATGGAAACGTTTTTTATCTTTCTACCAATGCCATGGGATCCAATGTTACAGCTGCATGGAAGGCACACAAGAAAGGTGCATATTTTGCAAACCCTTGCTTCACACAGATCCATCCTACATGTATTCCAGTTTCTGGAGATCATCAATCAAAGCTTACACTCATGTCTGAATCACTCAGAAATGATGGAAGAATTTGGGTTCCAGCAAAAAAAGGAGATAATCGCCCACCAAATGAAATTCCTGAAGAAGAACGCGACTATTATCTGGAAAGAAGATATCCTGCTTTTGGTAACCTCGTTCCACGTGATGTAGCCTCTAGAGCAGCCAAAGAAAGATGTGACGCAGGTTTTGGAGTCGGTACATCCAAGCAGGCAGTATACCTTGATTATGCCGCAGCCATCCAACGTTATGGAAAGGCAGAGGCCAGCAAGCGTAACCTTGGAAATGTATCACCTGAAACCATCACACAACTTGGTAAAGATGTAGTAAAGGAAAAATATGGTAACCTGTTTGACATGTACGAGAAAATCACAGGTGAAAATCCATATGAAGTTCCCATGAGAATTTATCCAGCAGTTCACTACACCATGGGTGGACTTTGGGTTGATTATGAATTAAAAACAACCGTTGATGGTCTATATGCATTGGGTGAGGCAAACTTTAGTGATCATGGTGCAAACCGTTTGGGTGCTTCAGCATTGATGCAGGGATTGGCAGACGGATATTTTGTAATTCCATACACATTGGGAAATTATTTGGCTGATGAAATCAGAACAAATAATATCCCAACAGATCATCCTGCATTTGTTGAGGCAGAAAAACAGGCAAGTGAAAGAATCAATAGATTAATGTCTATAAAAGGAAAACAAACTGTTGAGAGTTTTCATAAACGTTTGGGAAAGATTATCTGGGACAAATGTGGAATGGCCAGAAGTGCAGATGGATTGAAACAAGCCATCAAAGAAGTTCAAGCACTTAAAAAAGAATTCTGGTCAGATGTAAGAATCCCAGGTGGAATTAATGAAATGAATCCTGAGTTAGACAAAGCCGGAAGGGTAGCGGATTTCATCGAATTGGGTGAATTGATGTGTTTGGATGCTCTTGAAAGAAACGAAAGTTGCGGAGGTCATTTCAGAGAAGAATATCAGACACCAGATGGTGAAGCACTCAGAGATGATGAGAAATATATGTACGTAGCTGCATGGGAAATGAAAGAAGACAATTGGCAGCTTCATAAAGAATCACTGAATTACGAAATTGTCAAACCTAGTCAAAGAAGTTATAAATAATCCATCACCGATAACCGTTGATTTATGCAACATTACTCAATGAATTTGAAGTTAAAAGTTTGGCGTCAGCGAAATGCAAATGATCAGGGTCACTTTGAAACCTATGATGTAGAGAACGTTTCATCTGAAATGTCATTTCTCGAAATGATTGATGTGTTGAACGAACGCTTGATTGCTAAGGGAGATGAACCCATTGCGTTTGATCACGATTGCCGTGAGGGTATATGCGGAATGTGTTCTATGGTCATCGATGGAAGGCCTCATGGTCCATGGAAAGGAACTACAACTTGTCAGCTGCATATGCGTGCTTTCAAGGATGGAGATTTGATAACAGTTGAACCCTTCAGAGCAAATGCTTTTCCTGTCATCAAAGACCTGATGGTAAGCAGAACAGCTTTTGATCGTATTATACAAGCTGGAGGCTATATTTCTGTGAATACAGGTAATGCGGTAGACGGAAATGCAATCCCCATCGAAAAAGATAAAGCAGATGCCTCTTTTGCGGCGGCGGCTTGTATTGGTTGTGGTGCCTGTGTTGCAGCTTGTAAAAATGCCTCAGCCATGCTCTTCGTTTCTGCAAAAGTATCTCACCTGGCATTGTTACCTCAGGGTGAACCCGAAAGAAAACAGCGTGTTGTAAATATGATTGCACAAATGGACAAAGAAGGATTCGGAAGCTGTACCAATACTTATGCATGTGAAGCAGAATGCCCTAAAGAAATTTCTGTGCTCAACATAGCGAGGTTGAACAAAGAATATCTGCATTCATCCCTGTCAGCTGATTAAACAACATCATTATAACGGGTTCACGGTTTAAAATACTACTGACTTACATGGGATTGATCTTTTCGATTGGTCCCATTTTTTCTCAAGAACTTTCTAATTTAAGGAAGAAGAGCATCTTCATTGAAACTGATACAACGTTCATTGATTCACTCGCTATTGTTCCAGGATCACTGATCATAAAATCAGACAAGTCAGTTTCATATCATGTTTTGAACAATCCATCCAGACTCGCATGGATCAAAAAACCATCTGTTTCTTCTATTGAAATTGAATACAGGGTTTTGCCGTTTTCATTCAAAAATAATTACAACAGATTGTCGTTTGACAGTATATTCTATCGTTTTGGCGCGACACCTGTCAAGCTTTCAAGTGATCGATTTAACACTAAACCAATTGATTTTGGAAATCTCTCCACTTCAGGAAGTTTAGGAAGATCCTTGTCCTTTGGAAATCGGCAAGATGCCATTCTTAATTCGAGTCTAAATCTTCAAATGAGTGGCTATCTATCTGACAGTATTTATATGGCAGCAGCCATATCCGATAACAATCTTCCCATTCAACCAGATGGAACAACCCAAAACCTGAATGAAATTGATAAAGTATCTATTTTATTTTCAAAACAAAACTGGAAACTACAATTGGGGGATTTTGATCTTCGTCAAAAACAATATTTTCTCAATTTTTATAAAAGGCTTCAGGGTATCATGTACCAGACCTCACAGCCTATTGGGGGAAATATAACCAATACACTGTTGATAAATGGAGCTGTTGCAAAAGGAAAATTTACCAGAAATATATTTCAGGGAATCGAAGGAAATCAAGGCCCCTACAGATTAAAAGGTGCAAACCAGGAATTGTTTTTTATTGTGCTTGCTGGAACAGAAAGGGTTTTTATTGATGGAGTGATGATGCAAAGAGGAGAGGATCAAGATTATATTATTAATTATAATACTGCAGAGGTTGTCTTTACTCCCAGGCAAATGATTACAAAAGATAAAAGGATACAGGTTGAATTTGAATATGCTGATCGAAATTATCTGAATTCACAATTGTATTTAAATAATACACTGACAGTAAAAAATAATTTCTCATTAACCTTCGGCTATTATAAGAATACAGACGCTAAAAATTCTCCTATCAATCAAACGCTGAACCCCTCACAAAAATTATATTTATCAGATTTAGGAGATCAGGTTCAACAAGCTTTTTTTTCAACTGCAATGGAAGAGCAGATTTCTGAAGGGAAAATTTTATACAAAAAAGTGGATACGAGCTATGGTTCAACACCTTCTCAATCAGTTTATGTTTATAGTTCATCAAAAATCGATAAGCTTTATAGTCTTTCGTTTTATGATAAAGGCCAAGGACAAGGCAATTATATTCTAGACACTTCTTTACAATTGAATGGTAAAGTATATAAGTGGATTGCTCCTGATCCTATAAGTGGTAGAAAATATGGTAGGTATGAGCCGGATGTTTTGTTGGTAACACCTAAATCTCAGGAAATATATAATCTATCAACACAATGGGATCTTCGTCAGGATACAAAAATTAATACAGATATTGCCTTGAGTAAATATGATCTTAATACATTTTCTCAAAAAGACAAATCCAATGACTTAGGTACAGGTGTTAAATTCAATATTGCAAACAAACAAAATATTAAGAATAATGACAACCTTTTTGTTCAATCAAATGCCAACTTTGAATATGCATCTGCTAACTTTAAGCCTGTTGAACGTTTAAGAACCGTTGAGTTTATGCGTGATTGGGGATTAGACTTCAATCCAGTAGCTGCTGATGAGAAAATAATAAGAGCAAGTGCAGGACTAGGCTCTAATCAAAATACGTTTTTGCAATACGAGCTAAGCAATTATTCCCGAAATCGATCTTACAATGGATTCCGTCATCAAATTGGACAAAAAATATTTCAGAACAATTGGATCCTGCAGAATGATATTTCTGTGACTAGTTTTTCTGATCAAATTACCAAGGGAAATTTCTTCAGGCCCAATCTTGATATTGGGAAAATATTTTCACGATTCCACCATCAAGCTGTTGGGGTTAAATATTCCAAAGAAAGTTCAATTGCACGCATACTTAAAACGGATTCTATTACATCAAATAGTTTCTCGTTTGAAACCATTCAGTTTTATATAAATTCGGATCCTGCAAAAGAAAATAAATGGTCAATCAAATATTTCTCAAGATCAGATCAGCTCCCCATGGGTAAAGAATTGAGCAGGGTCGACAGGAGCAACAATTATAATGTTCAATACGAATGGATGACAAATCCTTCCCATCAAATAAGGAGCAGTGCAATTTTCAGAAATCTGAATTATGATCATACTTCTACAGGTAAGGGAAAAGAGAATAGTTTGTTGGGAAGGGTAGAATATTTTGGACGATACTGGAAAGGAGCTATCAATGGAAGCAGCTTGTATGAAATTGGATCCGGACAAGAACCTAAAAAAACATTTTCATATTTTGAAGTACCTGCAGGACAGGGCGAATATGCTTGGATTGATTATAACCAAGACAATGTTCAGCAGTTGAATGAATTTGAGGTTGCAAGATTTCGTGATCAGGCTAAATATTTCAAAATATTTACTCCTACAAATGTTTTTACACGGTCCAATTATTTACAGTACAATTATCAAGTGAATATTGATCCCGCCATTGCTATCACTTCAACTTCACCAGTTTCATTGTTTTTCAAACGCCTGTATTTTCAATCAAATTTTCAATTGAATGAAAGAATGTATGCTTCGAATGGTAGAAATTATAATCCATTCCACACATCTACACTAGATACTTCATTGATCAGCTCTGAAAAAATCAGTGCATATACTTTTTCGTTTAATAAATTCAGCCAGGTTTGGGGTATTGATATGAATCATAACCGTAATGCGCAACTTGCTTATCTAAGCTATGGTCCCGAGTCGAGGGACTTTCGTGATTTTTTGTTTCGTGCAAGAGTTAACCTAAAACGGACATGGACACTTGATATTACATCTAGAAATAATCAAACAAAGCTTACTACTCCTGCATTTGCCAATAGAAATTATCTAATAAAATCAATTTCTACTGAGCCCAGGTTGATGTACACTAAATCAACTTCCTGGAGGTTGGCTGCTGGTTTTAAGTTTGATGATAAGTCAAATAGTGTAAATGAGACTGCAAAAATTCTTTCACTTATTATCGATGGAAAATATAACCTGGTATCAAATGCAGCAATCAATGTAAAGTTTAATTTTTCGAGAATTCAATTTAATGGCAATGCGAATTCATCTGTAGGGTATATCATGCTGGATGGATTAAAACCAGGTAACAATGGATTGTGGGTACTTGATTTAACAAAGCGACTGAGTAGATTTATTGAACTGAACATCGTTTATGAAGGAAGAAAATCTGAAGGAATTTCAGTTGTGCATCTTGGAAGGGCACAGCTAAGAGCTTTGTTATAAAAAAACCACTGTGTAATCACAGTGGTTTTCTATTGTATTTAAAAGAAGTTCTATTTCAATAGTGCCTGGCCTTCACCAATTTTAAATCCATTCTGGTAAACAAGAATTGTATAAGTGCCTTTTGAATACTTATCAACTTGTCTTAAATCAAAGCTTACAAATTTGGTCTCACCTTGTTTGTAATCAACGTCTAATCTAGTCGTATAAGCTACTTGTCCATCTTCTCTTGAAGCAAGATTTCCAGAAGCCAACGCCTGTTCTTTGATGGTATTGCCAGTTGGATCTTTAGCTACAATATAGAGTTGTTTGGTTCCAGATGTACTTATTCTGTTGGCGTCCAAATTAAATGCGATTCTCAATTTATCAGCCCTCTTAGAGGAAGCAGTTTCCCTTTCTTTTCCAGATGACTTTTCGTTAATTGCTTTAATAGTGAATGAAGATGCATTCAAGGTTGATCCAACATCCACTTTGTTTTCAGCATCTTTTTTTGCTGATTCAGTAACTGCAAGGTTGGTGGATAGGGTTTTATTTTCTGATGTCAGATTTTCTTTGTCTGTAGTAAGTTGTTTGTTTTCTTTCTGCAAACGACCAATTTCTTTTATGTACTCATCGATTTTGCCGTTGAGGTCGCCAACCAATTTCTTTGCAGCAGCCAAATCAGATGCTGTCGCATTTTGTTTGTTTACAAGTCCTTTGAACTTGGACTTTAATTGATTTAATTCTTCGTCACGTGATTTGACCAAACTGTCAAGACTAGAATTGGTGGCAGTCATTTGCTCGAGACGGACCATCGCATCGTCATATTCCTTTTGGATGACATTTTTGGATGAATCCAAAGATGCATAATCAGCTTCTTTCATTGCAATTACATTGTTGGCCTCATTTCTTGCATAGAAGAAATATGCCCAAGATGCAACTAAAACGATTGCTAGGATAATAACAACATTGTTCTTGTTTTTATTCTGTCCTTCAGAAGGTCCTACTGAAGAAGGAAAATTTGTACTCATAATGTTTGATTTCTGTTATGTTGCAAAGGAAACAATTTTATGATCATTTACCTTGTCTTGTCCGTTAAAAATTCAAAATCTGGCTTTTTTGCAGGAAATTTGACACAAATTTGATTTTTTCATATGAATCCAGATCAAATTATTGCTGAGTGGAAGAAAGGAGTTTTTCATCCGGTTTATTGGCTGGAGGGGGAAGAACCATACTATATTAATAAAATCATTGATTACGCTGAGAAGCAAATTTTAAACGAAAGCGAGGCATCTTTTAATTTGAGTATTTTTTACGGCAGAGATTCAAAATTGGATGATGTTGTAAATGCATGCAAGAGATATCCAATGTTCTCAGAGAGACAAGTTGTGATTTTAAAAGAAGCACAGCAGATGAGAGATGTTGAAAAATTGGAATCCTATATTGAGCATCCACTCAATTCTACCATTTTTATAGTCGGTCATAAAGAAAAAAAAGTTGATGGCAGAAGTAAACTAGCAAAACAACTTAAGCATCATGCTGTTTTGATCTCTACAAAAAAGTTATATGACAATGAACTGCCTGAATGGACAGATCAGATGATCAGACAAAAAGGACTTGATATCCAAAACAAGGCTTTGCATATGCTGGTAGATCATATTGGGAATGATTTACAACGACTGGAAAATGAAATTGATAAGATTACGGTTAATCTTCAAAACCGAAAGCAAATAACGGAAGATGATATCGAAAATTTTGTAGGTGTCAGTAAAGAGTTTAATATTTTCGAGCTTCAGGCCGCGTTAGGGCGAAGAGATATGTCTGCCACCATGAAAATCATAAATTTTTTTGAGGCAAATCCAAAGGCAGCCCCTATACAATTGGTATTGCCAACTTTGTATGCATATTTCAGCAAATTATACATCGCATCTTCCAGCAGTTCAAGAGATGAACATTCTATTGCTGCGATTTTGGGATTGAAAGGTTTTTTTGCAAAACAATATATTCAAGCATTACAGTTCTATAGTTTTAACGAAATTGAAAAAGCACTGATTTTGCTGCATCACTACAACCTCAAGAGTGTTGGAATCTCAAAGACATCTGAAACCAATGACAGCGACTTAATGAAAGAGTTGGTTGCGAAGATTATTTTGAAGGATTGATATTTTCCAGGATTTTCGAAATTTGATTTTTGTCTTCATGTAATTGATTAATCAACGCATCAATTCCAGAAAATTTCATTTCTTTTCTGGTGTACTTTAACAGTGAGACTTTTAGATGTTTGTGGTAAATATCCTCATCGAAAGAAAAAATATGCACTTCAATTCTCCTCTCTTTTCCATTCACAGTTGGTCTGTATCCAATATTCATCATCCCCTTTTCAAAACGTACTTCTCCGTTTTCAATAAGCTGTACGGTTACAGCGTACACACCAGATGCTGGAATCAATTTATCGCTGTCAACCAAGGAAAGATTTGCAGTAGGGTAGCCAAGTGTTCTGCCAAGTTTATCTCCTTCAATAACAATTCCATGTAATTGATAAGGGTAGGTTAACAATTTATTTGCCTGTTCAATTTGTCCATTTAGTAAAAACTCTCTTATTTGTGTTGAACTAACACGAGACTCATTGAGAACATGTTCGGGAATTTCAAAAACCTGATAGCTGTAAACATCTGCCATGTTTTTTAAGTATTGAAAATCTCCTTTTCTCTCTTTACCGAAACGGTGATCATATCCAATGACTATAATCTTTGGATGGAAAAGTCCAATTAGAAATTTACTCAGATATTCCTCCGCACTCAGTTCAGCAAATACATGATCAAAAGGTACAACTACCAAATGGTCAATGCCCAATTCCTGGAATTTTTCAATTCTTTCTTCCAGGCTCGTCAACAATGAAGGAGCATCAGCATTGTTTAAAATTCTTCTTGGATGAGGGTGAAAGGTGATTACAATGGTTTCACCATCAATTTTCTCTGCTTCATACTTAAGGCTTCTCAAAATTGCCTGGTGACCTGCATGAACACCATCAAATGCACCGATGGTAACAACAGCATTTTTGAATACAGGCAATGTTTCTATCTGAAAATGTACTTGCATAAGGAGCACAAATTTACTTCAAATGGAATAATCAACATGCTGTTGATAAGAATGGAATTAAAACATGGTTGTTTCTTTGATCTGGATTAGCTTTGCATCTACCTTTATAACCAATGAGTTTATACAATCAACGGGGTGTTTCTGCACAAAAAGAAGAAGTTCATCAAGCCATCAAAAACCTTGATGCTGGATTGTATCCACATGCGTTTTGTAAAATATATGCAGATTTTCTTTGTGGGGATGATGCATTTGTAAATGTGATGCATGCCGATGGGGCGGGTACCAAAAGTATACTTGCATATTTGTATTGGAAAGAAACTGGTGATCTGTCTGTTTGGAGAGGAATTGCGCAAGATGCTATTGTCATGAATTTGGATGATTTACTTTGTATTGGCATTCATGACAACATAGTTTTTAACTCTACAATCGACAGAAATAAACATCTTATACCGGGAGAAGTTCTCAAAGAAATTATTGATGGAAGTTCCAGTTTCTTTGAATCCTTAAAAAAATACGGAGTACATATTCATTACTTGGGGGGTGAAACGGCAGATGTTGGAGATGTAGTAAGAACCATTGCTGTAAATGGCACCATGACAGCACGATGGCCAAAAAGCAAGCTTATTACGAATGAAAAAATTCAAGCAGGGGATGTAATCGTTGGCTTATCCAGTGATGGGCAATCCAGTTATGAAACATCGTACAACAGTGGCATAGGAAGCAATGGACTTACCAGTGCAAGGCATGATATGTTTTCGAAATGGTATGCTGAAAAATATCCGGAATCTTTTGATCCTAATATTTCATCCTCTGTTGTGTACATTGGTAAGCATCGCATGACTGATAAAATAAATGTAAATGATTTTGATGTCAATGCTGGCCAGCTTGTATTGACTCCTACACGTACATTTGCGCCCATTCTCAAACAAATTTTACAGAATCATTTTGATGATGTACATGGATTGATACATTGTAGCGGAGGAGGTCAAACCAAATGCCTGAAGTACCTTCCGGGAAATTTTAAAGTAGTAAAAAATAATTTTGTTCAGGTTCCGCCTATATTCGATTTAATTAAAGAAGCCAGTGGAGCAGACTACAAAGAAATGTTTCAAGTTTTCAACATGGGGTGTAGAATGGAAATCTATACAAATGAGATCGCTGCAGAAAAATTCATAAATATTGCCAAAAGCTTTCATGTTAATGCACAGGTTATTGGTAGGGTAGAAGCTGCTGATCAAAAGTTGGTAGAAATTCATCATCAAAACGAAGTATTTAACTTTGCATCTTAATTCATCATTATGAATGAAACAGTTTTAGAAATCAGGAATGCCAATATATATCAAGGTGATTCATTGATTTTAAGCAATGTGAACATAACAGTTTCTAAAAGTGAATTTGTTTATTTGGTTGGGAAGACTGGTACCGGTAAATCAAGTCTTCTTAAAACATTATACGGTGAACTTCCATTACAAGAAGGCACTGCAAACGTTGCTGGATTTGACTTAAAAGATCTTACCTGGAAAACTGTTCCATTTTTGAGAAGAAACATTGGAATCGTATTTCAGGACTTTCAATTGCTTACAGATAGAAATGTTCATGATAACCTGAAATTCGTATTGGCTGCAACCGGTTGGACGAATGAACGTGAAATTGAAAATAAAATTGATGAAGTATTAGGTAAGGTGGGATTGAAAACGAAGGGATTCAAATTCCCCTATGAACTGTCAGGGGGTGAGCAGCAAAGGGTAGACATAGCAAGGGCATTACTGAACTCTCCAAAATTGATCTTGGCAGATGAGCCAACTGGAAATCTTGATCCTGAAACGACCGAAGAAATTATGAATTTGTTGTTTCAGATTGCCAAAGAACTCGGAACTGCCATTGTAATGGCCACACATGACTACCTTGTTATCAATAAATATCCTGCCCGTACCATCAAAACAGAAGGTGGAAAGGTGATTGATAATGTAAGTCTAAATGTTTAAGCATGTTTCCTGATCAAGAGTCCATAAAACCAGTTGTACCCAGGTTCCTTCGTTTTCTTTGTTTCCTCAGCATTTTTGGAAGCATCTATATGATTCTCACTGGCATATCTGGTTTGTCGGATCCAGAGACAGTAACCAAAGCAATGTCAAAAAACATGGAACAATGGCAGGATTACTTTCAGGTATCGATGAAAAATGACCCTGTAGCGGAAAAAAAATTTGAAGATATTTTGAGCGATCTATCTCTCGCAAATACTACCGGAAATATGCGGGATAATAGCTTTTTTATACTGATTTCCAACGTTTTAACGCTTATTGGTGCTTGGTTGATGCTCAGACTTAGAAAGAGGGGATTTCATTTTTACTTTCTCGGAAACCTCATAGGTGTGATCGCACCACTGTTGGTTTTTGGATCTGATAATTTTCTTGGGATTTCCTATGCAACATTTACAGTCGTAACCGGCGGACTCTTCTCATTACTCTATGCATTGAAAATCAAATACATGCACTAAGGAAGGCTGCCCTAATTTCCAGCTATTTTCTTTGTATTTCATATAATTTCACTACCTTCGCAGCCAATTTCGAGATGTAAAAATTAAGATGAATCAAAAATTATTGAGATGTCAAGCGTAACAAAAGAAAAAAAATCCTCCATCGTTGCTGATTTCGGCGGCAATGCAAAGAACACTGGTTCTATCGAAGCACAAGTTGCTTTACTCACAGAAGAGATCAACGAAATCTCTGGTCATTTACAATCAAACAAAAAAGATTTCTCATCCAACCGTGGTTTAATGAGAAAAGTAGGCCAGCGTAAAAGACTGCTTACTTACCTCAGCAAGCACAACCTTCAAGGTTACCGTGCTTTGATCGAGAAACTCGGTTTAAGAAAATAAATTCAACTCATTGGTTCTATTCCCAACAGGTTTGTTGGGAATAGTGCTTTTTGGGAAATTCCAAAAATCAAATCATGTTATCACAACCTTTTCAATCAAGTTTCGACCTTGGTAACGGTCGAATTGTAACCATAGAAACAGGAAGACTCGCTCGTCAAGCAGACGGAGCAGTTACTGTTCGTCAGGGAAACTGTATTTTACTCGCAACTGTTTGCGCAAACAAGGAACCAAAAGAAGGACAGGATTTCTTCCCGCTTTCTGTAGACTACCAAGAAAAATTCGCATCTGCTGGTAGAATCCCAGGTTCATTTTTCAAACGTGAAGCAAGATTAAACGACTATGAAATATTGACCAGTCGTTTGATTGATCGTGCGCTTCGACCATTGTTTCCAGAAGATTATTTATGCGATGTGCAAGTGTTGGTAACGCTTGTTTCAAGTGATCCAGAAATCATGCCAGATGCATTGGCTTGTCTAGCTGCATCTGCTGCACTGGCAGTATCTGATATTCCCATCAAGGAAATCATTTCAGAAGTTCGTGTTGCAAGAGTGAATGGAAATTTTGTGGTAAATCCATCAAGAACTGAATTGGCGAATGCTGATATGGACTTCATGATTGGTGCTACACACAAGAACCTCATGATGGTAGAAGGTGAATCAAAAGAATGTTCTGAGGCTGATTTTATAAAAGCATTGGAAGTTGCACACGATGCCATCAGAATTCAGATCACAGCCCAGGAGCAACTTCGTGAGAAAGTTGGCGTTCAAGGCAAGAGAGACTATACAAAGCCATTGACAGATGATGCTATTCTTCAGCGCGTTACTGAATTTGCTTCTGAAAGAGTTTATGCAATTTCCAAAAGTGGAACCAGCAAAGCTGATCGTTCTAAAGCATATGATGAATTGAAGAAAGAAGTTGTTGCATCATTCGGTGAAGAAGCGACAGATGTTCAAAAGAAATTAGCAAAAAAATATTTCGAAGACCTAAAGTGGGAAGTTGTTCGAAACATGATTCTGGATGATAAAATTCGTTTAGATGGAAGATCATTGGATCAGGTTCGTCCACTCAACATGGAAGTAGATGTACTTCCATCACCACACGGATCAGCATTGTTTACACGTGGAGAAACACAATCTCTTACAACAATTACATTTGGTACTCCATTGGATGAGTTGTTGATTGAGAGTGCTGCAAAATCTGATTATAGCAAATTTATCTTACACTATAATTTTCCTGCATTCTCAACGGGTGAAGTAAAACCAATGAGAGGACCAGGTAGAAGAGAAGTTGGTCATGGAAATCTTGCTCTGCGTTCACTGAAGCAAATGATGCCTGGTAATGATTATGCCTATACTGTACGTGTTGTTTCTGATATTTTGGAATCAAATGGTTCTTCTTCCATGGCAACTGTTTGTGCAGGATCATTGGCATTGATGGATGCTGGTGTGCCCGTTCCAAAACACGTAAGTGGTGTTGCGATGGGATTGATTACTCGTCCAACTGATGGAAAATATGCAATCCTTACAGATATCCTTGGTGATGAAGATCATCTGGGTGATATGGACTTTAAAGTAACCGGAACACGTGATGGTATCTGTGGTATCCAAATGGATATTAAAATTGATGGATTGAGCATGGAAACCATGCGCGAAGCATTGGAGCAGGCAAGAAAAGGAAGATTGCATATCCTTCAAGAAATGTATCAGTGCATTGAGTCTCCAAGAGGTGAGGTGAAACCACATGCTCCGAGAATGGAGAAGTTGATTATTGATAAAGAATTCATTGGTGCTGTAATAGGCCCACAGGGTAAAATCATTCAAGAAATTCAACGTGAAACAGGAACCACTGTAAATATTGAGGAAGTTGGAAAATATGGTGAGGTGAGCATTTTCAGTCCTGCGAAAGAAGGGCTAGACAAGGCGGTTGCTTGGATCAAAGGAATTGTTGCTATTCCTGAAGTTGGTGAGGAGTACGAATCAACGGTGAAATCTATCATGCCATACGGAGCGTTTGTAGAATTCATGCCTGGTAAGCAAGGTTTATTGCATATCAGTGAAGTAAGTTGGAAGCGTCTTGAGAACCTAGATGGAATACTTAAGGAAGGAGATACTGTGAAAGTAAAGTTGATCGGAATAGATCATAAAACAGGAAAGTTCAAGCTGAGCAGAAAAGTATTGATTCCAAAACCTGAATTCAAAAAACCAGAAGACGAAAATCCATCTGCGGAATAAAATAATTAGCCGGTACATACCGGCTTTTTTTATGCGTTATATCGAAGTACATATTCCAGAAATTGCTGCTGATTTAAAAGAAATCACGATAGCATATTTGCCTGAATTCGGATTTCATCAGATGGAAGAAAGTGAATCAGAGCTAAAGGCCTATGCAGCCGAGATAGAGGCAAATTTGGATGACCTTAGGTTATGGCTGAATAACCATCAAGTTAATTTTAGGATATCATTCATTGAAGAAACCAATTGGAATGCATCCTGGGAATCCAATTTCCAGCCCGTAGATATTCCAGGTAAAATTCTAGTAAGAGCTGATTTTCATCCCAAACAAGAAGGGTATGAGCATGAAATAATCATCACCCCCAAAATGAGCTTTGGTACAGGTCATCATGCAACCACTAAGATGATGATGGTGGCAATGTTGGAAGTGGATTTTTCCAATAAAAGAGTGTTTGATTTTGGCACTGGAACAGGAATCTTGGCCATTTTAGCTGAAAAACTTGGAGCTGATGAAGTGATTGCCATTGACAATGATTTGTGGAGTTATGAAAATGCCAGGGAAAACCTGATCAATAATTCTGCCCTCAATATTCATGTTTCATGTCAAGATCAATTATCAGGATTAGGCGTTTTTGATGTTGTGCTGGCGAATATTAACAAAAATATACTGATGGAGCACTCTGAAGCCATTCGATCAGTTTTAAATGAAAATGGCATATTAATTATAAGTGGCTTATTATTAACTGATTATAATGATATTTGTTTAAAATATATCCCTTTATTTGGAAATAAAATTAAACAATATCATCAAGACGATTGGATGGCGATTTCGTTCAACCTTTGACGCTCAAACCTCAACCAGAAACGACTAATCTTATTTTTTCATTAATTTTGTCCCTCATCAATTTGCCACAAGGCATGAATGAAGCTTTTTTAATCATTGCTGCATATTTGATTGGTTCGATACCCACATCTGTAATCGTTAGTAAGTCGCAGTTTAACATTGATATCAGGGATTATGGCAGTGGAAATGCGGGAGCTACCAACACTTTTCGTGTTTTAGGAAGCAAATGGGGGTCAATAGTGATGTTTATGGACATCATGAAGGGTTTCCTTGCAGTAAAACTTGCTTTATTGCTTCCATTTTATGTTCAAAATGAATTTGAAAGAACGAATTTTCAAATAGGATTAGGACTTGCCGCTGTAATTGGACATATTTTCCCAATATGGGCTGAATTCAGGGGTGGAAAAGGGGTTGCTACATTGTTTGGCCTGATCATTTCAGTATCACCATGGACAGCACTCAGTTGTATTGGTGTTTTTCTGCTGGTTTTGTACCTAACACGCTTTGTATCATTGAGTTCCATACTTGCCAGTATTGCCTTCCCAATTTTCATTTTGGTTGTTTTCAATGTAGACAACAATGCTTATAGAGTATTTGCCATAGCAGTTGCATTGCTTGTTATTCTCACCCACCAGAAAAATATCGGACGCCTCCTCTCTGGAAGTGAGAATAAAGTCCCCATCTTCAAGAACCGCGATCGAAGAAAAGAGTCGAGATAATCTTCTTCAAGCCCTTCTATAATTGTGGAAAAAGTGTTAATTTAGCTCTCCCAAACAAAATTTGACTGAAGAATGCTAATTAATATTTTTGACAAGCTTCAGCTTTGCGAAGAGAAAAACATCCTCATCCAGGGGATTCCCTCAACACTTGAGAAATATTTTACAAAGTTATCTTTTGCAAAAAACGTAACTCCCTTGTTAAAAAGCAGGAAGATTGATTTTGCATTGGTTTTTGCAGTTAATTATAACCAATTATCTGGTATTTTAAAAGATGTTGTCCCTGCATTAAGATCAAAAGGAAAACTTTGGATTGCATACCCAAAACCAACTTCAAAGATTGTATCTGATTTGAACAGAGACTTGAATTGGGATTGTCTCATGTCAAATGGCTTCAATAAAATTGATGAAGTAGTCATTGATCATGTTTGGATTGCCATGAGATTTTGTACTTCTGCTCCAACCATCGAATGTGAGGATGATATTAAATTAATGGATATCGATGCAACAGTTAAAGATGTTGTCAGAATCAAATCATCCAGGGTATCGAACAAAATTGGAACTGCTATTTCTTGATATTTGATATCTTTTTCGATTCGTCATCTTTTATTGCCAATCACACAAGTTTAACACTCGCTTATCAGCTCCAGTGTTGCATTTCCTTCATTTTAGTTACTTTTGAAAGTATAATAATTTAATATGGGTATAGGATGGATTTTATTTGCACTTGCAGTTGTTGGATTTCATGTGGGTTTATATGGGATGTTTAAAAAGGCTGAGATCGTAGCATGGAAAGCGTTGGTTCCATTTTATAATACATGGTTGATGGTAAAAAAAATGGACCTTAAAATTTACTGGTTCCTTTTTCAATTAATTCCAATAGCTGGACAGTTTGTAACCATCTGGATTTGCATCAAGTTTGTAGAACATTTTGGAAGGTTTCACCTGCTGCATCACGCCGCCACTGTATTTGTACCTTTCCTCTATTTCCCTTACCTAGGATTTTCAAAAAGTGAACGATATGCCGGCATTCCAGTAGTTAAAAACTACAAGAAATCAGGCGCCAGAGAATGGGTCGATGCACTTGTTTTTGCCATTGTTGCTGCCACCATCGTGCGAACATTCGTTTTTGAAGCATATGTAATTCCTACGGGATCCATGGAAAAGACTTTGTTGGTGAATGACTTTTTGTTTGTAAGTAAAACTTCATACGGACCCCGTGTCCCAAATACACCTTTGGCATTTCCATTTGTACATCATACACTTCCAATTGGAACATCAAAGTCTTATTTAGAATGGATCAAACTTCCTTATAAAAGATATTTTGCACAACCCATCAAAAGAAATGATGTAGTTGTTTTTAATTATCCGGTAGGTGATACAGTTATTCGAGAGTTCCAATCAGAAATCAATTACTATGATTATCTGCGTGCTTATGAATCAAGGGGCGGAACCAGAGACATGCTTTTTGCTGAAAGAGATGATATCATTACAAGACCTGTAGATAAGAGAGAGAATTTCATCAAACGATGTGTTGCAATTGCCGGTGATTCCGTTAAGATCATTAATGGTGTTCTGTATATAAACAATCAGATCAGTGAATTTCCTCCAGCATCTGAAATGCCATACATTGTTGTTTTGGATGGAAAGGGATTCTTTTCTGATGAATTTATTTCAAAAGATTTGAATGTTGATTTGCAAGACCCAGAGCAAAGAGATTTTATGCAGTTGGAAGGCATGCAGAATACGTATAGAATTAATCTGACTCCATCACAATTGCAAAAAGTAAAATCCTTTCCATTTGTTGTTAAATCAATGCTCACCCCTGAATTGAACACCAGTGGTTTCGGAAATACATTTCCCTATGATACCACTCAATTCAAATGGAGTGAAGACAACTTTGGACCATTGTGGATTCCTCAAAAAGGCACAACCATTCAAATGACTGAAAGAAATGTTTTATTATATAAACGAGCTATTCAGGTATATGAGAACAATTCATTTGAACAGAAAGATGGGAAAGTTTTTATAAATGGTAAAGAATCATCTTCCTATACGTTTAAAATGAATTATTACTGGATGATGGGTGACAACAGACATAATTCACAAGACTCAAGATTTTGGGGTTATGTTCCAGAAGATCATATCGTTGGTAAAGCATCGATGATTTGGTTCAGTTGGCAGAAAGGACCCAGGTGGGATAGGATATTTAGAGCGATTAAATAAATCATATGCAACATTCATCTTTTGAAATTCAATACAAATCTTTCAAAGATGCATCTGAATTGTCTGAACAAGATCAATTTCTAATCAATGAAACGAGAAAGATTGCTACTGCTGCATATGCACCATATTCAGGTTTCAAAGTAGCCAGTTTGGCGCAAATGGAAAACGGAACCATGGTGCATGGTACGAACCAGGAGAATGCTTCATATCCCATTGGACTCTGTGCTGAGCGAGTCATGCTGGCTGCAATTTCTACTATTGCTCCTCAAGTAGAGATTAAAAATATTTGTATCAGTTATATAAGTGATAAGCAGGGATCTGATGTTCCTATTGCACCATGCGGTGTTTGCAGACAATCATTGGTGGAATTTGAATCAAGATTTTCTGGGAATATACGATTGCTCCTTACCGGCCAATCAGGCGAGGTTTTTGAATTCAACTCAGTTTCTGATCTACTACCAATGGCATTCAAGAAAAATAACCTGATCAGCTAATTAAAAGTTGCTGATTTCTCCAATGGTGTACAAAATGGATGTAGCGGCTATATGAGCCCTATATTGTGCATTGATGTATCTGTCTTGTGCATCATTTAAACTCAATTGTGCTTGACGCAGTTCAATAGAATTACTTTGAAGCTTTCTGAATCTTTCAGTAGATATTTTATTGTTCTCTTCGGCAAGTTTCACATTTGATTCTTCAATTTTAGTTGCTTCGATCGCATTTTGATATTCTTGGTAAGCGATAAAAAGATCTCTTTGTATTCTGGATTTCAATGCTTCAATCTCCAATGCCTGTTGTTTTTGTTGAACAGCGTTCACTTTTAATTGAGTCTTGTTGATATTGCTCTGAAAGATGGGGATACCAATGGAGAGTCCAACGTTTGGCCCATATGTCTGATTGGTCAGGAACAAGCCTGCTGTAGAAATTGTTCTGTTCAATAATGCAGACGAATTTAAAGTGAGGGTAGGGAGCTTCTGAGAAAATATAATTCTCCTGTCATTTGCCAAGTTCAATTTGGTCTGATTAGCCATGAGCATCTGGTAGTTCTGTTCGTCAATTTTTTTGACGATTTCATCTAAATTGATGGAAGGAATTTTGAATTGTTCCTCTTTCGCATATATAGGTTCCTGCGGATTTCGTTTCAGCAGGTTGTTTAAGCTTGCTTTGGTAGTTGAAATTTGTTTGAAGATATTTTTCAAATTCACTTCCTGGGTATTGAGATCGATTTTTGCCTGAAGCATATCAGTTTTCGTTCCGCTGCCAACATTAAACCTCGTTTCAGCAATCTTAACTCGCTCCTTGGATAAATCAATGATGGCAAGGGTCGAATTCACTTGTTTATTCAATCTTACCAAGTTGTAGTAAACACTCAATACGTCAAAAATAACTTGGTCAACTTGTTGTTTGAATGCGATGTTTCCCATTTTTTCAATGATCTCAAATCTGTCTTTTGTTGCTTGCACCCGCATTCCGTTGAAAACCCTCCAGCTGAGTACCATATTGGCATTCAAGCTGTTGTTTTTTACATTGTTTCTCTGAATTGAATTACCGTTATTTAATTTTTGATTCAGATTAGAGATGGCTTCAGTATTGGTAGCCTGTGCGGTAATGGTAGGTAACGCGCCAGCATTCGCCCAAGTATTATTGATCTTGGTTATTTCAATATCACTTTGTGCAATTTGGATATCTATGTTTTGTTTAAGCGCCAAATCCACAGCATCCTTGGCAGTAAAAAGAGAGTCCTGTGCATTTACTGCATTAACAAAAAGGAAGCCTAATATGAGAAGTCTAATTTGCATGAGTAGTTTTTTTCCTGGAAATATATGTATACAGTGCTGGTACCACAAACAAGGTGAGCACCAAAGCAAAGAGCAATCCTCCAATAATTACAATACCGAGTGGTATACGGCTTTTTCCTGCAGAACCCAATGCCAATGCAATAGGAAGAGCACCCAACGCTGTTGCCAAAGTTGTCATCAGAATTGGACGAAGCCTTGCTACGGAAGCTTCCAATACCGCATCCAATTTTGAGATACCTGCTTCACGTTTTTGGTTCGCAAATTCTACAATCAGAATACCGTTTTTGGTTACCAACCCAATCAGCATGATGATTCCAATCTGTGAAAAGATATTTAATGTTTGTCCGAATATTGAAAGACTGATGACGGCACCTGCCAATGCCAATGGCACTGTGATCATGATTATGAAAGGATCCACAAAGCTTTCAAATTGAGCTGCAAGAATCAAAAAGATCAATACCAATGCAAGTAGAAATGCAGTTTGTGTATTTGAAGAGCTTTCTGCAAAATCTCTTGATGATCCGCTCAAGCTTGTAGTAAAGGAATCGTCCAAAACAACACCTGCAATTCTTTTCATTTCCTTGATGCCATCTCCCAGTGTTTTTCCAGGTGCTAAACCTGCTGAAACAATGGCACTCTTCAATCTGTTGAAGTGATAAATAGAAGGTGGGGTAGCAGATTCATTGAATTTTACAAGGTTGTCCAATTGAATCAATTCACCTGCTCTGCTTCTAAGGTAGAAAGATTTCAAATCAACTGGTGCATCCCTGTCTTTTCTATCAACTTGTCCAATTACTTGGTATTGTTTTCCATTTCTAAGGAAATAGCCGAATCTTCTTCCGCTAAGCGCTAATTGCAATGTATTAGAAATATCCAAAATAGAAATTCCCAATTCACTTGCTTTTAGGCGGTCAATTCTGATTTGAATTTCAGGTTTATTGAATTTCAAGTTGACGTCGTTTCCTTGAAACACTGAACTTTTTGCTACTTCATCCATGAACAAGGGAACTTTTTCTTTCAGTTTGTCAAAGCTGAGGTTTTGCAAAACAAATTGAACAGGAAGCTGTCCTCGTCCACCTTGTCCCACTGAAATGGTTTGCTCTTGTGTAACAAAAATTCTCAGGTCTGTTTGATCTTTAAAAATTTTATTGAGGTTCTGTGCGATATCATTTTGACTTCTCTTTCTTTCTCCTGCATCTACCAATCCAATACTAACGTTGGCATTGTTGGATCCACCTGCACCCGCAAAATTTGGTGCAAATGAAAGCACCACATAACGCTCGGGCACAGAATCCATCACTCGTTGGGTAATGTCGTAAACAGCCCTGTCCATGTAATCAAAATCTGTTCCTTCTGGTGCCGTGATGCTCATCCTTAATCTATTCCTATCTTCCATTGGAGCGAGTTCAGATGGAAGTTTTTTGCCAACAAAATAAATGGCGGCTGCGCAAATAGCCACAATTACAAATGCAATCCATCTTTTCCCCATAAATGCATTCAACATTCTTTTGTAGCCGTTTTCCATTCCTGCGAAGAAGGGCTCTGTTTTTCTATAAAACCAAGAATGATCATGTACATTTTTCTTGGTCAGATAAATATTCAGAACTGGCGTGAGTGAAAGAGATACAAACGCAGAAATCAATACAGCTCCTGCAACTACAATACCGAATTCTCTGAACAAACTTCCTACGAAACCTTGAAGGAAAATGATCGGCAAGAACACGATGGCAAGGGTTAAGGAAGTAGAGATAACTGCAAAGAAAATTTCTTTTGATCCTTCTTTTGCGGCAGTGTATTTATCCATTCCTTGCTCGATCTTCTTGAAGATGTTTTCTGTTACTACAATACCATCGTCTACAACAAGTCCGGTTGCAAGTACCAGCGAAAGCAAAGTGAGTACGTTGATAGAAAACCCGGCTAGGTACATAATAAAGAATGCACCGACCAATGCTACAGGTATATCGATTAAAGGTCTGAATGCGATCGACCATTCCCTGAAGAATAAATAAATAATCAGTACAACCAGCAGGATTGCAATAAACAATGTTTCTTTTACCTCCGTAATGGCTTTTCTTACAAACAGGGTTCTATCAAAGCCAATTTCCAAGATAATATCCTGTGGAAGGTCTTTTTTGATCTGTTCAATTCTTTTATAGAGTTCATCGGCAATTGCAACCTGATTAGATCCTGGCTGTGCAATTACAGCGAGGTTTACAGATCTCACATTGTTTTTTCTGGTGGCGGATTCTTCATTCTCTGGACCAATAATGGCATACCCTATGTCTTTGAGGCGTATAATATTGCCTTCGGTTTGTCTGATGATCAAGTTATTGAAATCCTCTTCCGTTGTGAGTTTACCATACGCTTTAACTGTGAGCTCCGTAACATTTCCACGTACTTTACCTCCAGGTAGTTCAATATTTTCTCTATCCAATGCTGTTTTTACATCACTTATGGTTAAACGGTAAGCGGATAGTTTTACTGGATCAAACCAAATTCTCATGGCAGGCCTTTGTCCAAAAATGTTTACACCACTCACACCTGATATCGTTTGTAAACGTTCTTGAACTATGTTTTCTGCGAGGTCTGAAATCTCAAGCAATGTTCTTTTATTACTCTGCATTTGCATGAACACAATTGGTTCTGCATCTGAATCTTGTTTTGCAACCACAGGAGGTGCATCCAGGTCTTGAGGCAATTGTCCACTAACCTGTGATACTTTTTCTCTTACATCGTTGGCTGCTCTTTCAAGATCAACACCCAATTCAAATTCAACAGTAATATTTGAGCTTCCTTGGGAACTTGATGAAGTAATGTTTTTTACACCTTGTACGCCATTAACAGCTTTCTCAAGCACTTCGGTAACCTGCTGTTCTATGATTTCAGCATTTGCTCCAACATAGCTGCATCTAACATTTACGATGGGAGGATCAATAGCGGGATATTCTCTTACCCCAAGAAAACTATAACCCAGACCACCAAAGATGATGATCACTATGCTGCAAACTACCGCAAATACCGGTCGTTTAATACTAAGTTCTGAAAGGTTCATTCTTTAAGGTTTGTATCTGACTATTGAATCTTACCGATTTTTAATTTCGAATCTTTTCTAATGAAGAGGAGACCTGTTACAATCACAGTATCGCCTGGTTGAACACCATCTGTGATCTGAACATTGTCAACACTTCTGATTCCTGTGGTTACATTTACGAATTGAGGTTCACCATTCTTGTACAGTACCAACTGTTTTGATCTGGCACTTGGGATAATACATTGAGTAGGCACAGATACAGCATTGGTATTCTCGCCGAGCGTAAGACTTACCTTTGCAAAGGTACCTGGTACCAATTCGTTTTTGTCATCATTAATTGTTGCTAATATTTTGAGGTTACGTGTCTGTGATTCAATGACACTCTCAGAGGCCAAGACTGTAGCAAAATAATCCATCTCTTTCCCTTCAATACCAAACTGAACTTTCATACCCTGGCGAACCTGGTTGCTGTATTTTTCTGGGATGCTGAAACTGATTTTTTTCTGATCAACCTGGCTGATTGAAGTAATGATATTTGAGGGAGTAACAAAAGCCCCAAGAGAAATGTTTCTTAAACCAATTCTTCCTGTATAAGGAGCCTTGATTTCTGTCTTGGAAATATTCACCTTAAGCAATTCAATATCAGCTTTGATGTTGTTTAATTGAAGTAGGCTCAAGTCATAGTCTTGTTGACTGATACCGTTGATCTTCAATAATTCTCTTTGACGTTCTTCGGTTTTATCAGCAATTTGTTGTTGTACCTGAAGTTTTTTTAATTGTGCCTGCAAATCTCCATCAAACAGCTTCAATAAAACCGTATTTTTTTGTACAGTTGATCCTTCTTTGAAGTTTAAAGAAACAATTCTACCAGAAATTTCTGGTCTGATTTCAGTCAACTCATAAGGTAGGATGTTCCCCGCTACCTCAATAGATTCGGCAACAGTGTCTCTGACAAGCACTTTCACATCAACAGAAAGGGGGCCAGATTTAGTTGGATCGGTAGTCTTGGTACGGGTAGACTTTTTCTCATTACAAGAGATGAAAACAGTTAGAATAGCCGCTAGAATGGTTATTTTTTTCATACGGACGAAAATAAGTTGTATTTAAATGCAAAACTTGTTGAATTTGATGATTTTACACAGGATTTCCTTCGGTAAAACGCTTTATTCTATGACAGAATTGCCTTCCAGTTCCAATAATGCTCTTTTTCTGTTTAACCCCCCTGAAAATCCGGTCAATTTCCCATTTGAGCCAATCACCCGGTGACAGGGTATCAATATTAAAATTGGGTTTTTGGCAATTGCAGTTGCCACAGCCCTTGTTTTCTCCTTTCCCTCAAGCCTGATGGCCAATTCCTGGTAGGAACAAGTACTTCCATAGGGAATCTTTTCAAGCTCTTTCCATACCCTTTTTTGAAATGGAGTGCCTTCAGGATTCAGGGTAAATTTGAATGAGGTCAATTGCTTATTAAAGTAATTTGTAATATCATTTTTTATTTTATCAAATAATTGATTGTCAATGATTTTAGTTGGGTTATCTAAAGTTTTATCTGTAAAATATAATGACTTTATACTGTTGGAATCATATTCAACATGAATCCAACCTAGTGGGGTTTCAATCATTCCTTTGGTCTGATTGTTATCCAATTTTTGATCCATTGTCAACAGGTAAAGTTGGTTGTAATAAAATGACTTGTTGGTCTTTGTCGTAAACGCCTAAGACCAAACATTCGCTGAAAAAGTTGGCTATCTGTTTGGGTGGGAAATTAACAACTGCGATGATCTGTTTTCCTATTAATTCTTCCACGCTATAATGATGTGTGATTTGAGCGGATGATTTTTTAATACCTAGTGGACCAAAATCAATCTCAAGTTGATATGCAGGTTTTTTTGCTTTTTCAAATGGTTTTGCAGCTAAAATTGTTCCAGACCTGATCTCCACCTTTGCAAAATCTTCCCAAGTGATCAATTTTCTTGATTTTATATCAAGATACTTAAAAAATGGATCTGTTTTTATAGCTCACTGAGCTTTTCAATGATGGATTGTAGTCCTGTGTACTTATGTTCCTTTCCTGATTCTTTTTCAACTTTTGCAAGCTCGTTCAACCATTTTTGAACAAATCTGAGAGATGAAACTGTTGTAATGTTCATTGGGTAGGGGACATAATTGATTTTTTTCAAATAATTCTCTATGTCCTTGTGTGTATATACTTGTCCGTTTAATGGATCAAGGAAAAAAAGTATTCCATTGCCTTTTTCATCAAAAAGAAGATCTTCTTCAAAGTAGCAGATTAAATTTTGACGAGGAACTTCAACGGGCTTTAAACTCAATCCCAACATTTCGGATATCAGTAAATAGAGGGCACCAAGAGCAAAAGTGTTGGATTGCTTGTTGCAGATCAAGCTATATAGATCAAAATCCTTGCTATTGGCATAGTTTGTTTCAAGACCTTTGAATTTATAATATTCAAAAATGATTTTATTGATGATGTTTACTTCCTCCAATGGTGTCAGGTAGTCATTTAACTCTAGCCAAACGCTTCTTCTGATTTTCTCAATTTCAAAAAATATATTCTCTTGATTGATCTCTCTGTTCAGATATCGGGAGATGATTAAGGAAGCTTCGACGGTCGATTGATCTTCAGAAATTTTCCACTCCAGCAATTCGTCGGTCAAAATAGACAATGCAACTTTGTCAATGATGAAATTGATTTTTTTGATTTGCTCTTCATCATGTGTTGAGTGTTGATGTTCTTCCAGTATTGGGATGATCTCTTGTCCAAGTCCAATGAACCTATCTGTGATTGAAAGAAACACCTCTTCATCAGGGTCTTCAATTAAATTCAACAAAGCGTGTAACTCACTGTTGGCCATCATCACAGAATATTTATGATTTCTTCTTTGCCTTTCTTTTTCCTCTGGAAGGATTGGCAATGGCATGTTCAATCATAGCCTGTACATCTTCAATGCTAAGGTCTTTTGCCTCTTCTTGCTTTTCCTTAGGAATAGGAAAGTTGCGCAGTCCTTTTTTAATATATGGACCATAAGGCCCTTTTAACAACTGTATTTTCTCTTTTTCAAAAATCTTGATCGTTCTCTCATCTTTTGCTTTTCTCTTCTCTTCTATGATTGGAGTCGCAGTTTCTAGATTGATTTCATAAGGATCAAATTCTTTTGCTAAAGAATAGAATTTTTTATCATGGGCGATGTACGGACCAAATCTTCCGATGTTCACTTGTACTTCACTTCCCTCAAACTCACCAAGTATTCTTGGAAGTTTGAATAATTCAAGTGCTTCATTCAGTTGAATGGTTTCAATACTTTGATCTGCTCTAAGTTTTGCAAATTTTGGTTTTTCCTCCTCTGTTGTTTCACCCATTTGAACCATTGGTCCATATCTGCCCATTCTAGCAATTACTCGTTTACCAGAAACTGGATCATGGCCAAGTTCACGCTCTCCGCTGATTCTTTCAGCTTTCTCCATGGTATGATCAACATCTTTCTTAAAAGGAGAGTAGAAGTCTTTCAACATCTTGCTCCAGTCTTGATCTCCATCTGCAATCTCGTCGAATTCATTTTCAATCTTGGCAGTGAATCCATAATCCATTACATGATTGAAATATTGTATCAAAAAATCAGTTACAACAGAACCCAGGTCAGTAGGGAAAAGTTTTCCTTTTTCTGCTCCAGTGTTTTCCTGTTCTGTGACTTTAGTGATTTTGCCTTTTTGCAACGTGAGAACTCTGAAATCTCTTTTTACGCCTTCTTTTTCCTTTTTCTCAACATACCCTCTTTTTAAAATCGTAGATATGGTTGGGGCATAGGTTGAAGGTCTTCCAATTCCCAATTCCTCCAATTTTTTTACCAAAGAGGCTTCTGTGTATCTCGGTTGAGGCCTGCTATATCTTTCGGTAGCAGTTAATGTTTGTAAGTCAAGTGATTGACCAACTTCTAATGGTGGCAACATTCCTTCAACTGCATCATCTTCTTCATCTTCGTCCTTGCTCTCATTATATACTTTAAGGAATCCCTCAAATTTCATCACCTCACCTTCGGCCTTTAATTTCTCTTGCTGCGTTGAAATGGAAATGTCTGCTATTGTTTTTTCTAATTCTGCATCTGACATCTGAGATGCCATGGTTCTTTTCCAAATCAGGTCATAAAGCCTTTGTCCATCTGCAATGTCAACAGTTGTTTTGTCCATATATGTAGGACGGATGGCTTCGTGTGCCTCTTGTGCAGATTCGTTTTTGTTCTTGAACTTTCTAGTTTGAAGATAGTCTTTGCCGTATGATGTAGTTATCTGATTTGATATGTCCTTTACAGCAGTTTCACTCAAGTTCACACTGTCAGTTCTCATATAAGTAATATGTCCTGCCTC
>Ga0075470_10000023_pt1 | contig 57099 bp, 47 predicted proteins | sample DEB19_08_DNA_4_FD_71482 | JGI IMG/M metagenome (GOLD analysis project Ga0075470, IMG submission 71482) | Aqueous microbial communities from the Delaware River and Bay under freshwater to marine salinity gradient to study organic matter... | ecosystem: Environmental > Aquatic > Marine > Coastal ... | reverse complement strand
TAGAATCAATGTAGCAGATTGCTCAACAAATTTTCACCGTTATCAATTGGAGTGGAACAACGACAGTCTTAGGATTGGCATTGACGACAATTATTATTACAGTTTCAAAAATGAAAATACCGGATATGATGTTTGGCCTTTGACAAATAAATTTTATCTCCTACTGAATCTTGCTGTTGGTGGCAACTGGGGTGGACAAAAAGGTGTTGCAACAGATATTTGGCCGAGGAGAATGGAAGTTGATTATGTACGTGTTTATCAAAAGAAATAAATTTTGCTTCATGAAAATTCAATTAACAATTCTTAGTCTTTGTATAAGTCTGATTTCCTTTTCCCAAGCAGACAGATGGCAACAACATGTCAATTATAAAATGGATGTAACGGTAGATGCTGAGAAAAATGTTTTTACCGGAAAGCAGAAACTTGAGTACACCAATAACTCACCTGATACATTGCATGTCATCTACTATCATTTATACTGGAATGCTTTTCAGCCAGGAAGCATGATGGATGAGAGAAGCCTGGTACTCGGGAAGAAAAGTGTTACTGGCAGACCCGACTGGGATCAACGCGTAAGGGACAGGATTTCCAATTTGAAGCCTAATGAAATAGGATATCAAAGAGTAAACAATTTGAAAGTGAATGGCATCCCTCAAAAAACAACTGAATATGAAACCATTCTCAAGGTGGAACTTTCCAAACCAATCCTTCCGAAATCAAAAGCAATGATCGAGCTTGATTTCGAGGCCCAGGTACCTGTTCAAATCAGAAGAAGCGGCAGAGACAATGTAGAAGGTGTTCGATTCAGCATGGCGCAATGGTATCCAAAGTTGTGTGAATATGATAGAAGTGGATGGCATCCAACACCCTATGTTGCGAGAGAATTCTATGGCGTTTGGGGAGACTATGAAGTAAACTTAAAAATCGACAGCTCATACACAGTTGCAGCAACTGGATATCTTCAAAATGCACAAGAAATCGGACATGGTTACCAGTCAGCTTCCCTTCCATTTAAATCTTCCAAAGAAAAAATGCTGACATGGAAATTCAAAGCACCAAACGTTCATGATTTTGTTTGGGCGGCAGACCCGGAATATATCCATAACAGCAAGCAAGTTCGCAAAGGACTCATCTTACATTCTTTTTATAAAATCAATCCAACCTTGTTGGGCAAGCAATACGATGGTATGCCTGCTAGAATGAAAGAAAGAATCACCAGAAATGATTTTATCAATAATTACAAAATGGAATGGGACAGTGTATTGGAATTTGCTTCCAGGGCCATTCCATATATGGACAGCCACTATGGCGAGTACCCATATAAGCAATATTCATTCATTCAAGGGGGTGATGGCGGAATGGAATATCCAATGGCAACTTTGTTGAAAGGTGCAGGTAAAGGTGTAGTGATACATGAATGGATGCATAGCTGGTACCAGATGATGTTGGGAACAAATGAATCTTTGTACCCATGGATGGACGAAGGTTTTACAAGTTTTGCTGAAGCCAACGTAAATAACTATTTGGATAATTTTAAAGACAGTTTACCCCACAAGCCTGCATACGATGCAATCATTGCACTTTCCAAATCAACATACAACGAACCCCTGACCACACATTCAGATCAATACAGCAGCAATGCGGCATATAGCATCAATGCTTATTCGAAAGGTGAAGTTTTTATGGAACAATTGGGATATATAGTAGGTGCAGATGTTAGAGACAGCATTCTTATTAAATATTTCAATACATGGAAATTCAAACATCCAGATGTAATTGATTTTATCAGGGTGGCCGAAAAAACAAGTGGAATCCAATTAGATTGGTATAAAGACTTCTATGTCAACACAACAAAGACCATTGATTATGCTATTGATAGCCTTTGGGAGGAATCCGGCAAGATGCAATTAAGATTGAAAAATAATGGTACCATGCCGATGCCCTTAGACATTGAACTTACTTTTAAAGACGGCTCAAAAGAAATTGCTTACATCCCTCAATATTTGATGTTCGGAACTAAACAAAATGAAACCCCCTCTGTTAAAAGAACAATTGGAGCGCCATGGAAATGGACACATCCAACTTATACCATTGGTATTGACAGAAAATTATTAGACTTAAAAAAATTGGAAATAGATCCAACACAAAGAATGGCAGATACCGAGCGTAAAAACAATGTTTTGGTATTGAATTGGTAGTTTGAAATAAACCTGGAGAGAGGATGTTGAACTTTAACGATACGCAAAAAGCTTTTGCGTACAAATCCGATGAAGAACTAAAAAAGGCGAGATTTCTTTTTGGCTTGATGCAATACAATGCTTTGGTGAAACTGGGCACGTTGCTCACCCCTCTTGCATTGAAAATAAAATTTCCCATTAAAGGAATAATTCGAAAGACACTTTTTCAGCAATTTGTTGGAGGTGCATCATTGGAAGAATCTTCGCCTGTTATCAGCAATCTTGAAAAAGAAAAAGTGTCAGTCATTCTCGATTATGGTGTAGAAGGTGGTGAATACAACGATGAAAAATATGATCACTCACTGAATGAATTCATTAAAGTAATTCGATTTGCTTCAACCAAAAAAAATGCTCCCTTCATAAGTGTAAAAATTACTGGACTCAGTTCAACGAATTTGTTGGAAAAGCTTAACCTAAATGCATACGAACATTTTGAGTTTGTCTCTGATCAAAAAATGAATGAAAAAATTAACGCCCTTGATTCTTCAGAAAAGGATGCGTGGAATAAGTTGCTGAAAAGAACCGACATAATATGTGATACAGCAAGCCAAAGTGGCGTGGGTATAATGATTGATGCTGAGGAAACCTGGATACAGGATCCAATCGATTATATAACCATATTGATGTCGAGAAAATACAATAAAAACAAAGCTGTCGTTTATAATACCATCCAATTTTATAGACATGATCGGATAGCATTTATGCATGCATCTAATCAAGATAGTGTTCAACATGGATATCAATTTGCTGTAAAAATTGTTAGAGGTGCTTACATGGAAAAAGAAAGAGCGAGGGCTCAAAAATTAAATTATTCATCCCCTATTCATTCAGATAAGAAAAGTGTTGATTACGATTATGATCAGGCGATTGAATTTTTAACTCAACATGAATCTGCCCCTTCCCTCATTGTTGCATCACATAATGAAAAGAGTACACAATTGGCAGTAACTCTTTCGCAAAAGAAGGAAACAGCAGACAAGCAACTAAAACTACACTTTTCACAACTCTATGGAATGAGCGATCATCTTACTTTTAATCTAGCCTCAGAAGGATACGATGTTTCAAAATATTTGCCATTTGGTCCTATCGAGGAGGTTATTCCCTATCTGATGAGAAGGGCTCAGGAAAATAGCTCTGTTGCAGGACAGACTAACAGAGAACTCACCCTGATCAAAGAGGAATGTAAAAGAAGGGGGATTTAATCCCAAATTATATTGAATAATCTTAAGTATAAATACTGAATACCCACAAAAAATAAATGGGTGGAAGTATGTTTTTTTTAACTTTAGACATCCAAATAATTGAAATCCAAGCTCCTACCTTGAAATCCTCCAACATTCTATGACAATAATCGAAATTGAATGACGAAAAAAGTACGAATTATAATTGCGGACGATCATTTGCTCATTGCGGAAACCTGGGCAACCTTGATCAACCTGGATCCAGAATTTGAAGTGGTGAAGGTGTATGACAACACCAAAACAATGATTGATGAAATCACAGAAGTTCGTCCGGATGTAGCCATCTTAGATATCAATATCAATCCATTTTCAGGAATTGAGGCAACCACCATGATTAAAAAGCTTTCCCCTGGAGCAAAAATCATTGGAGTGTCCATGCACAATCAACCCTCGTTTGCAAAGAAAATGATCCGAAACGGTGCGATGGGATATGTAACCAAAAACTCGTCTAAATTGGAGATGTATGAAGCCATCAGATCCGTCATGAAGGGCGAGAAATACATTTGTGCTGAAATTCAAAAGAACATCACCAATCAATTGCTCGTTGAAGAGGAAGACAACAAATTAAGCAAGCTAACTGAGAGAGAGATTGAAATCATTCGATTGATTAAAAATGGATCAACCAATAAAGAAATTGCTGAGACCCTCTTCTTATCACCAAGAACGGTTGAAACCCATCGGGCAAGGATTTTAAAGAAATTAGGACTTAAAAATTCTCTTTCCCTCGTAAAGTATATCAACGAGTCTTTTTTGGATCTTTGAGAAGAATTATTCTCCCCAGATTTGATCTTTGCCAGCAAGCCAATCCTTCACAAGTGTTGTAGTAACTGACTTTGGACGCTCGAGTGGCATTCCAAGTGCCCTGTCCCAACAGAGACTGGCAAGAACACCCAATGCGCGGCTTACACCAAACAAAACTGTGTAGAATTCATATTCAACCATACCATAATGAACGAGAAGTGCTCCACTGTGTGCATCAACATTTGGCCATGGGTTTTTGACCTTTCCGAGTCCATTTAATATATCTGGCACTGTATCATAAATTCTCCAAACAGTTTGTACCAACGGGTCATCTGGCATATGTTTTTTGCCAAATTCCATCTGAGCAGTAAAACGAGGGTCTGTTTTTCTCAAAACTGCGTGGCCATAGCCTGGAACAACCTTGCCTTCAGACAGGGTTTTCTTTACATAATCTGCAATCTGATCTTTGCTGGGAAGATCAACGCCTAGCGTTTCCCTCATTTCAAAAATCCACTTTATAACTTCCTGATTTGCAAGCCCGTGAAGTGGTCCAGCTAAACCATTCATTCCGGCTGCAAAACTCAAAAAAGGATCACTGAGAGCAGATCCTACCAGGTGGGTAGTATGGGCTGAAACGTTTCCACCTTCATGGTCGGCATGGATGGTCATGTACAACCTCATCAATTCTTTGAAACCTTCCTGTTCATAACCCATCATATGGGCAAAATTCCCAGCCCAATCAAGCAGGCCGTTCGGTTCAATATGTTCACCGTTTCTGTATTTCCTTCTATATATATATGCAGCAATTCGGGGCAACCTCGCAATCAGATCCAACGAGTCATCGAAAGTTGCATCCCAGTAATCCTTTTTATTCATACCTGATGCGTACTCCTTGGCAAAATGGCTGCCATTTTGAAGTGCCATGATCCCAACCACAAACATGGTCATAGGATGTGATGAAACTGGTAGTGCTTCGATGGTATCAAATACATAGTTTGGAACATGCGATCTTCTCTGAAGGGTTGCTGTAATGACATCAGCCTCTTCTTGAGTAGGCAATTCTCCCAAGAGCATCAAATGAAACAAAGCTTCTGGAAGAGGTTCATCTCCACCGGGGGCTTTCGGAAGTTTGTCTTTTAATTCCGGAATGGAATACCCTCTAAAACGGATTCCCTCATTGGCATCCAATAAAGATGTTTCAGTAACCAACCCGGTGATGCCGCGCATTCCCTGATATATCTGAGAAAGCGTTACCTCTCCGATTACTTTATTGCCATGCTCTTTGAGCATTTGTTTGATCTCAGCACCTACCTGGTCTGCTTTTTTCTTGAAACTTTCCTTTATTAAATCCATTGAAAATCAATAATAGGGTTTGGTCCAATTTTTGGATGCGTAAAGTTACAGCAAAGCGGTCTACAGCCGATGATGAATTGGGAAAAAACTTGAATTATTTTGGTGCTTTTTGATAGATGCGCCAAGCTACATATGCAAAAACAAAATTGGGTATCCAAGCTGCCAGGTAAGGATTCAGATCACCTTTGGTAGAGAAAATGGTGGAAAACCTATCAAAAAGGATATAAACAGCACAAATAAGCAACCCTATTGCCAAATGAATTCCACTCCCACCTCTGATTTTCCTAAATGAAATCAACGCGCCTATCATTGTAAGAATCATGACAGAGAAAGGGGTTGCCATTCTGTGTGCATTTTCCATTTCCAGTTCTTTGATAGTCTCTGATCCTCTCATTCTTTCTTTTCTGATTCGTTTTATCAAATCAGGAGTAGTCATCCTGGTTTGAGTGTATCCGTCAAAACGAAGATCATTGGGTTCAAATGAAAATTTTCTAAATGCCTCAAACTTATATGATACGTTTTCTTCCAAACCATTGATCTTACGTTCAACCACTCCATTCAGTTTCCAGGTTTTTTTAGTTGTATCCCAGATGATATTATCCGCACGTAGATTATATATCACCTTATTTTCTTTTACTGTCTCCAGAAAAAAAGTTCCACCCATTTTCGCTGCAGTATCATAGTATCGCATTCCAACATAAGAAAACGAATCAATTCTCATATAGACAGCATTACTGGAAGTGTATGACATCAAGCTTGGCATATACTTTGCTTCAAACGTAGTTCGAACAGTATTTGCACGGGGTATGATCAGGGCATTTGAAAAAAGCAATAAAATGGATAAAAGTGCGCCTCCAATCCAATAAGGACGCATCAACCGATGTAAACTCACTCCAGAGGAAAGTACCGGAATAAATTCAGATCTGCTGGCCATTTTAGAGGTAAAAAAAATCACCGAAATAAATACAAAGAGAGGAAAAAGAAGTGCAACAATATGTGGAATGAAACCAATATAATATTGCAAGAAGATTTGCTTTGAAGTGAGTCCTGATTTTACAAAATCATCTGTATGCTCTGAAATATCTACGATTGTACTGATGAGTGTAAGGAGCAATACTGAAAAGAAGAATGTTTTCAGGAAGTTTTTAAGGATATACCAATCGATTCTGCTCAACATATCCTCACAAAAGTATCATTTAATCTTTTGAAAGATACTTTGCATAGGTGTCCAAGCATCTTTTTCTCGCAAAATTATGATCCACCATAGGTTGCGGGTATTCAAGGGAATCAAATTCAGGAACCCATTTGCGGATGTATTTGCCTTCTTTGTCAAATTTTTCAGTTTGTAAATATGGATTGAAAACCCTGAAATATGGTGCAGCATCGCAACCACAACCTGCTGCCCATTGCCATCCCCCATTGTTTGCTGCGAAGTCATGGTCGAGCAGTTTAGCAGCAAACCAAGCTTCACCCCATCGCCAATCAATGAGAAGGTGTTTGGTCAGGAAACTGGCAACAATCATCCTTACACGGTTATGCATAAATCCAGTTTGGTTCAGTTCTCTCATGCCTGCATCTACAATTGGATAACCCGTTTGCCCCTTGCACCATTTATTAAACTCCTCTTCGTTGTTCCTCCATTGTATCTTATCATATTCCTTTTTGAATGAAAATCCTTCAGAGATATGTGGGAAATTGAAGAGTATGGATTGATAAAATTCGCGCCAAATCAATTCGTTCAGAAAGATTTCATTAAGAGATGCAGCAACTTTTGCAAGTTCACGAATGCTAATTGTACCAAACCTTAGGTGAACTCCCAATTTGGAGGTACCATTGATAGAAGGATAATCGCGTTGTTTTGAATACTGTTTAATAATATCTCGAGGAAATACTTTTGGTGGGAATTCAATACCAGTATTTTTAAATCCAATCTTAGAGAGGGATGGTAAGTCCTCTTGATTTTGTTTATAGAACTTATTGAAATATTTATCTGATGGAAATGATGTGATTGGATGGTTCAATAGATGTGATTTCCATTTTCTGGAAAAGGGGGTAAAAACAGTATATGGAGTTCCATCATCTTTGGCAACTTCTAATTTTTCAAAAATCACCTGGTCTTTGAAATCGCTAAATCCAATCTGATGAGATCTTAAGAAATCAGCAATTGTATGATCTCTTTCAATAGCATATTTCTCATAATCACGGTTGGTGTATACATGTTTTACATCAAATTCATGTATCAACTTTTTATATGCATTCAGGGGGGTATCAATCAGAATTTTTATTCCTGTACCCTGTTTTAGAAGTTGCTGATGGATGGAGGTCAATGTTTCGTGAATAAACTGCACCCTTGCCTGGTAGGGTTTATCCAGTTTATCAAGAATATTGGGATCAAAAATAAATATTGGAAGAACAGGATATCCAGATTGTAATGCCTGAAAGAGCGCATGGTTATCATGTAATCGGAGGTCTCGACGGAACCAGAAAATGCTGATCTCGGGCTTTTTCATGGTTCTAAAACAAACCCGAGGAAAAATAGTTTAGAAATTAATTAGACATGGAGCGACTATCGATGATGCCTGATTTTACGGCATACATAACGAGTCCCGCTAGCGACTTTGCGCCTGTTTTTACTTTCAGCTTGTCACGGATGGCTTCTATGGTTCTGGGACTCAATTCAACTTCGTCTGCTATTTCCTTGGTGCTCTTTTCTTCGCAGATAAGTCTTAATACAGTCATTTCATTGTCTGTAAGTTTTGCTTCCACAGGCAGATTCGCTTCAGCCTGACGTTTAATGCGAAGTCCATCTATCAAAGCCTTGTTTGTAAGCTGGTTGAAATAGAATTCCTGCTCGAATACAGTAGTGATGGCTTGGTGAATAATTTCAGAGTCTGAATTTTTCGTGAGATAAGAATTAGCTCCCAATTCCATCAATTTGGTGATCATGGAGTGGTCGTTGTGCATGGTAAGCATGATGACCTTGATGTCTGGATAATTGCTTTTAATTTCAGGCAATGTTGCAATACCATCCATGATGGGCATCTGAATATCAAGAAGTATTACATCCGGATGAATATGTTTAAGTATGGTTAGGAGCTGCATACCATTATCAGCTTCTGCAATAACTTTTACATCTTTGTGTATACTCAGTGCAGTTTTAACACCTGCACGGAATAAAATATGATCATCGGCGATAATTACTTTAATAGGTTCAGACATGCGGCTAATATTAAATAGTTATGAACAGAAATTTCACTATGCAATGTTAGTGCAATTCTTGGCTGCTACAAAGCGTAAAATCACCAATTTATCTGGTTGCAGAAAATACGGTCAAGGGTGATTTCAGCCATACCATGCAAAGATTCTCAGAAAAAGAAGGATAACAGAAATCAATAATCTCCTCTTTCAATTATTGACACATCAAAGTTGAAAAATGCCCTTAAGATGAAAACACCAAAATTACTGGTGATTTTCTCGTTGGCGAGGGGTGAAATAATCATTGAAGAGTAGTCATATTTTATACTTTTATATACACATAATATGAAGTTCCTTATAACAATTACATCTTTCTCAAGAATTCTAATGTTCATAATGAGCATAATATGTTGTTATAATGGTGTAAAAGGATTAAAAAAAGATGATAAAATAATTGGAATATTTTCTCTCTCAATAATTTCAATAATTGACTCAATTACATACATATACTTAGTTATAATAAAACAAGACAAGCATCTTTTTATAAACATATCTGAGTACACTCAGTTTCTATATCAATTTTTAGAGATAATAATTATTTTTCACTTTTATCTCATAACACAAATTAAACAATCAAAATTCTTGAATTTTTCAAAGTTAATTCTGATTGTTTTTTCAATGATTATATTTTTTATTTTTAAGCTTAGTGAAAGGGAGATATTTCTTACTGTGTTTGAACTATCTATAATTAATTTCTTTTCCATAAGATTTTTCTTTTCAGAATTTAAAAGAAATCATTACAGAGAAAACACATTTAAGTACATTTCATTCGGACTTTTCATTTTTGCAAATTTTACCGCACCCTACTACATTATTGAAAATAAATTGGAGAATAATCACCCATCAATAATTCAATCTTTAAATTTTATAAGTGACATAGGCTACACAATATTATTTGCATTCATTAATAAAGAAATTAAATGCATATCCAAGAGGTAAATATTATTTCTGCAATTTTGATTAGTTCAATAATAATCTTGTGCTTATTATTTATTATTCTAATTTTTATGTCTAAACACAAGGAAAAGATTATTGAATCTCAAATTGAAATTGAAAACATAAAATCAAATTTTGAAAATGAAATACAGGCAGCTCAACTTGAAATTCAAGAAGACACATTCAAAAAAATATCAAGAGAGATTCACGACAACATTAGCCTAGGACTTACACTTTCAAAACTTCAACTTACCAACTTACTTACAGTAGATCAATTCGATAAAAATAATCTGATACACTCAATTGATCTTATCAGCAAATCTTTGGTCGATTTGAATGACATCTCAAAATCATTGGATGCAAAACAAATGATTGCACACGGACTAATCAATGCGCTTGAATCTGAGATTGGCGTTTTGAGAAAATCTGGCATATACCATGCTTCACTGGAAATTATTGGTACCCCAGTTTACTTTGATGCAGAAACTGATTTAATTCTTTTGAGAATATTTCAGGAAGCATGTAACAATATCATAAAACATGCTGAGGCAGACAGGATTGACCTCGACCTGATTTATAAAAACAACCATTTACTAATGAAAATAACAGACAATGGAAAAGGGTTTGATGTAGAGGCAGCTAAAAATAAAAAAGAAATTAGAAGAATGGCAGGATTAAAAAATTTTGAAACAAGGGCCAAACTCATCAATGCGGAATTAAGCATCATCTCCTTCCCTACTAAGGGAACAACCATAAACATACGTATACCCATTAAACAAAATCAACATGAAAAAAGAAATGATTAAAGTAATCATGGCAGATGACCATATTTTACTAAGAAATGCATTGGCATCATTGATCGACAAAAGTGATTCTTGCAAGGTTATTGCGGAAGCATCTAATGGAAAAGAACTGATTGATGCTATTCAAAAAGACAACTACCCAGACATTGCCATTCTAGACTTAAACATGCCTGTGATGGATGGTCACGAAACCGCACAATATCTTCAAAAGCATCACCCAAAAATCAAGGTACTCATGTTAACCATGTATGACTCGGAATTGGTGCTCATTCGTTTGTTGAAAGCAGGTGTAAAAGGGTTTATGAAAAAAGATATTCATCCAAAAGAACTTATTCATGCAATACAATCTGTATTTGAGAATGACTATTATTACTCTTCACAGACAAGCAGTAAACTTGCAGGTTTATTCAGAGACGAAGATGATACTCCTATTTTAGAGAAAATTACATTGTCGGATGCTGAAGTTGAATTTCTCAAACATGTTTGTAGTGAACAGACATACAAGGAAATTGCATTCGACCTTGGTATGAACCCCAGAGCAATTGATGGCATGAGAGATAATCTATTTAATCGGTTGGACGTGAAAAGCCGTGTTGGATTGGCCATGTATGCCATCAGACATGGGATTGTACCCATTTAGTTGATCAATTTATTTCTCATTCCATACATAACGAGTCCTGCAATTGTTTTTGCACCTACTTTGGCCTTCATATTTTGCCGAATGGTTTCAACAGTTCGAGGGGACAAGTATACCTCTTTTGAAATCTCTTCAGTGGTTTTATCCTGAGAAAGCAACCTAAGAATACTCAGTTCTTTTTCATTGAAGGTTGCAGGATTGGGAAAAAATTGCTTTGTATGCTTCTTTTGTTGAAGCTTCATCATCACTGCCTTGTTCAACAGATCATTGAAATAAAAATCATCATTTATACAGGTCAGGATCGCATTGTAAATCTCCTCCGGGTCAGTCGTTTTGGTTAGGTATGCATTCGCTCCCATTTCCATCATTTTAGATATCATTTCCTGATCATCATACATGGTCAATACAATGATTCTTACTGCTTCATACTCTTTCCTTAAAATTGAAATGGCATTTATACCATCAATCTCAGGCATACGGATATCCATCAGCAGAACATCTGGTAACTTGATTTTCATCTTATGTATCAATTCCTTTCCATCCTCTGCTTCCCAGATAATTTTCAAGTACTCCTTCCCACCTAGTGCCATTTTAATTCCATCTCTAAAAATTTTATGATCGTCAGCAATGGCCACCTTAATTGATTCTGCAGCTTCCATTTAACTCTTTTTAATTTTTTTATTTAACCAATGATAAAGTCCGCATACGGGATCACGTATAATTACGATAGCCTTCGAAAGAGAGTATGTTTCGGAAATTAAAATTGATTAGCAATGGCCTGACCTAGGATATTGGAGTTCAATAAAACCGCCTCACAGCAGCATTTTAAGAATGCTCAAAATTGCAAAGTTTTCTATCATAAAATTCGAGGCAGCATTTCGGACAGATGAAATAATACCACCTTTAAAATACAACTCGTATTTTTCTAAGAATATTTTGAGATTTTTACTATTTTATTTACCGTATTTTTACGGTTACACAATCGTGTTTTTACGAAATATTTGAGAAAAGAATCAGACAAATTATTTCATAATATATTGATTTTCAATTTTTTAAATGAATTAGAAACTTGGTGTGTAATCGTAGATCTACGATGGTCATTTTAGTGCAACCTGAAACTAGAAGAAATTAGTTGTCCGATTAACGAATATTTTATCCACATCAAAATTTAAATTATGTTGAAAAGTAATGTTGAAATCAGAGACGAAAAACTGTTGGACGAGACAGTTGGAGAGCACATTGGCTATGACCTTGGGGTAAAAATGGTGAAAGATTACTTTGCCAAATATGGTGAGGGGGGTGCGCAGTTTGTAGGGAGGAATATTTTAGAGAAAATATTAAACCAACCTGATTGTGTTGGCATAAACATCTACAAAGGACTAAACGAAATCGGTAATAAAACCTATGTCCTAGTTGGAATGGACAAAGAAAATCAACCCATATTAAATTATTCTGCAGTTGAAGTTTCTGGCGAAATCTCACAAAAAGAAGGCATTGTTGCAGATAGAAATTTTGGATTGGGCTGGTTTGATCTAGATTAAAAACCACAATCAACATAGTTAAGGTTTTTTTGTAATTATATTTGGGTATTAATTTAATCACATACCGAATATTTTTACATATTTCTCTCTTTTCTCAGGCGTTTTCGTCCTGCTAGCATTTTTAATTGGTAGGACGAAATCGTATGTTTTCCGGTTGCTAGGATTCTATCTTGGATATGAATTTTTGACGGATATATTTTTTAACCCTGCTTCTAAATTTCTATTTGGATCAGAATTCACTTCTGCACACATCTTCACCGTGGTTGAATTCAGTGTTTTTATTTCTATTTTCTACAGCTTAATGAAAAGAGAATATAAGAAAACAATCATAACGATTTCCACTTTTATCTTTTTAGCTGCCTTTATTTTTGAAAATTTGATCATTAAAAACCTTGGCTTTGATTCACTCTCAGTTGGAACATCTTATATTCTTTTGATAATATGTGCAGTAATCTCTATTGGAGACACAATTAAATATAACAGTGCCAACAATTTTTTTACTTCAAGTTTTTTAATTTTAGCATCAGCTATAATATACTTTTCAGGCACTTTATTCATTTACGTTTTATCCGATTCATTTTATTCGAATAATAATTTTAATAAGTTTTATTACATAATTAATCCAACAGTAATAACGCTTAGAAATTTTTTACTATTCCTTGCTTTATTAAAATTATATCAGTACAATAAGAAACAAAAGCTCGTAGTTGTATAACATGACCTTTCTCCAAACCATATCATCTTCAAATGTTTCAACGGTGTTGATTTTTGGCACACTTGGGATGTTGGTATTGGCTATTGGTCTTATCAGCTTTGTGTTATTTCACCAAAGAAGAATTATCAAATATCAACAACAATTGCAGCGGCTGGAAGAGGAACAACAACAAATTCTACTCAATGCGTCTATTCGTTGGCAAGAGGAAGAACGCCAGCGAATTGCCGCCGACCTTCATGATGACGCAGGACCATTGCTTGCAACTGCAAGATTGTATTTAAACGATAATCTTGTAAAACAAGATACTGCAACACAATTGCAAAGCATTTATAATGCCAAGCAAATTATAGATGATACCATCCAACTTATCCGAAATATTTCTCATAGCCTGATGCCCCCTACCCTGAAAAACTTTGGACTGGAATCAGCTATCAATGATTTATTTCAAAAAATCAGCGGATCTGGGGCCATCAATGCAAGCTGCAGATTTCATGAATACAAAGAGCGTATGGTTGCTCAAAAAGAATTACTCATTTTCAGGGTCATCCAGGAACTTATCAACAATATTCTTAAACACAGCAACGCTAGCTTTATTCATCTAACCCAGAATATTCTCGATGATAAATTCTACATCTGGGTCAACCATGATGGGAAAGGAATTACACAAGAAGATTTTGAAAACATCAACAAGAGTTCTGTAGGACTCGGTCTGAAAAATATCCAAAGCAGAATGAAAGTTCTGAATGCCAATATCCTCTTCGAAAAAGATCCAAGTAAAACCTTTTATAAGGTTACCATTGAATTGCCTGTAAAGACTGGCAAATTGAATTGACAGGAAACTTTTAAATCATGAATGCATGCAATTGATCCGTGTGGGGATTGCGGATGATCATAAGATCTTTCGCAAGGGTATTATATTATCGCTTAGACAGTATACCAATATATCTTTTGTGTTGGAGGCTGAAAATGGAGAAGATTTGTTAAGTCAGCTCAAAAGCAATCAACCCGATCTTGTTTTGCTAGATCTTCGTATGCCTGGCAAAGATGGAATTGAAACAACCAAAGAGATCAGCAAACTTTATCCCCATATCAAAATTCTCATCATCACCATGTTCGAAGATGAGCGCTATGTAAGTCATCTCATGGAAAACGGAGCAAATGGTTATCTTCTAAAAAATGCCGAACCTGCTGAAATCAAAAAGGCCATTATGGAGGCATACGTCAGAGGTTACTACCTAAATAATTTTGTCAACAGAATTTTACTCAAGAAATCAACCTCAAGAATTAAAAACGCCCCTTCATTAAACAATGAAATTGTGATGTCTGACAGAGAAAAAGAAGTGGTAAGGTTAATTTGCAGAGAATACACAGCTGCAGAAATTGCAGAAAAACTGTCTATCTCCCCTCGTACCGTAGAATCTATTAAAGATCGCCTCATGGAAAGATTTGGTCTGAAAAACACAGCCGGACTCGTTTTTTTCGCTGTCAAAAATGAGCTGATCGACTAAATTCTTAAGACAACTTACACCAAGGTATCGCCTCCGATTAATTAACTTTGCACACTATGGGCAGAAGTGGAAAAGTATTGGTTGCCATGAGTGGTGGAATTGATAGTACCGTTGTAGCACTCATGTTGCATCAACAAGGGTATGAAGTGATTGGTATCACAATGAAAACCTGGGATTATGCAACGGCAGGCGGTAGTAAAAAAGAAACAGGCTGCTGTAACCTTGATTCATTCAATGATGCTAGGGCTGCTGCAGTTCAACATGGATTTCCTCATTACATTATAGATATCAGAGAAGAATTTGGAGATGCGGTCATTGAAAACTTTATCGAAGAATACATGGCCGGAAGAACTCCCAATCCTTGTGTGATGTGCAACACACATATCAAATGGAGAGCACTTCTGAAAAGAGCGAATGCATTGGACTGTGATTTCATCGCAACCGGACACTACGCCAACATCAGAAATGAAAACAATCGTTTTATCATCAGCAAAGGAAAAGATGAAACAAAAGATCAAAGCTATGTTCTATGGGGATTAGAGCAGGACTTGCTTTCCAGGACTATACTACCGTTGGGGAATTATAGAAAAACGGAAATAAGACAAATGGCATTGGACTTTGGCTATCCAGAATTAGCCAAAAAAAGCGAGAGTTATGAAATCTGTTTCGTTCCGGACAATGATTACAGAGGATTTCTAAAAAGAAATGTAGAAGGAATAGATGATAAGTTGAAAGGCGGGCTTTTTGTAGATAAACACGGAAAAATATTAGGGAAACACAGCGGCTACCCTTTTTATACCATTGGTCAAAGAAAAGGACTAGAAGTAACGCTTGGGAAACCAGTATTTGTAACTGCCATCGACCCAAACACCAATACCGTAGTCTTGGGGGATGAAGAAGATTTATTGAAAAATGAAATGCATGTAGGTCAAATCAACTTGATAAAATATGACCACATAGATGATGGAATGGAAGTCTCTGTAAAAATAAGATATAAGGACAGTGGAAATGAAGCCACTTTGTACAACAACGAAAGGGGTATTCGTGTTCATTTCTATGACAATGCAAAAGGAATCGCTCCAGGTCAGTCAGCCGTATTTTACGATGGTGACGATGTCATCGGAGGAGGTATTATTCAAAGAGAAAATATATCATGAAGAAGAACTTCCTCTTCTTTATAATTTCCTTCATCCTAATAGGATCAACATCCTGTAAAAAAACTTTTGACGTTATTGAAAGTGAAAATGTGAGCAGCTATGTGCCATTGGCGCTTGGAAAGTACATCATGTATCAACTCGATTCAACAGTCTATACCAACTTGGGCGCTTCGAAAGAGGTACATTCATATGTAATCAAAGACACCATTCAATCAATCACAACAGACAATATTGGGAGAAAGGCATTCAGCATCATTAGACTGATGCGAAACAAGCTAGATACAAACAACTGGATACATGTCGATGCATACCTAGCGATCGCAGACAGCACATCACTTGAATGGATTGAATCAAATAAAAGATTCATTAAAATGAAAGCACCCATTAAAAATGGATTTTCCTGGAAAGGCAATGCCTATATCAATACCATCAGTGTTCCTGAGGCATCCTATCTGCATGACTGGACCTACACATACCAGAATATCAACAGCCCAATTAAATTAAACAATCAATTAATACCTTCTGCCATCAGCATCCTTCAAAGAAATGACACCATTGGTGACCCATCAAACAAAAAAGTATACTCAGAAATAAATTATTCGAAAGAAATCTATGGCAAAAATACCGGCCTGATCTTCAAAGAATTTTTACACCAAGTATGGCAACCCGGAAATGCCAACAACGCATCAGGCTACTTCGAAGAGAACAGTTATGGTATAAAAATTTCTATATTGAGGCATAATTTTTCAACCCTCTGATGAAAGCTTCACTGATATTCATTCTGATCATTTTCTTCAACTCATCATTTGCACAATATTCCAGGTACATTATTGAATTCAAGGATAAAAAAGGAACCACTCATTCGTTAAACAACCCCACCACCTTTCTCTCTAATGAAAGTATTCTAAGAAAAAAAACATTTAACATTGTCATAGACAGCTCAGACCTGCCTGTTTCCAAAAATTATGTTGACAGCATTTCAAGATTTTCAGATGTCAAGCTGTTATATACTTCCCGTTGGATGAACCTGGCTGTCATCCAAACCACCAATCAAAGTTCAATTGATAAAATCAAGTCTTTGGACTTTGTAAAGAAGCAATATCCAATCGCCAATACACTCATTCAGTTACATGCAAGTGAAATAGAGAGCAACATTGTAAAAACGAATATCCCCCAACAAAATGAAACATCAAATGATAACACGCTGCAGTATGGTAAGAGCCAAGCACAAATAACCATTCACGAAGGTGAATTTCTACACAACAGAGGATTTCTGGGTGAGGGAGTCAAAATTGCAGTTTTTGATGGCGGATTTTTTAAGTACCTCAACCACCCTGCATTTGACAGCATAAGAAAACAGAATAAAATAAAATACACCTGGGATTTTGTGAGCAATGATGCATCGGTCAACGAAGATGACCCGCATGGCATGAATTGTCTTTCAATCATGGGAGCGAATCTTCCCGGCTCTTTTGTGGGAACTTCTCCGCACGCAGATTATTACTTATTTAGAACGGAAGATGCAAAATCAGAATTTCCAATTGAAGAAGTCTATTGGCTGATCGCAGCAGAAAGAGCAGACAGCATAGGTGCTCACATCATCACCTCGTCCTTGGGATATACCACTTTTGACAACTCATTTTTTGATCATCAATACAATGATCTAAATGGGACTGGGACTATTGTAAGCAAGGCGGCAAGCATGGCGGTTGCAAAAGGAATGATTGTTACAAACAGTGCTGGAAATGAGGGTGATGATCCCTGGAAATATATTTCTGCTCCTGCTGACGGGATAAATGTACTCGCAGTTGGCGCCATCAATACTTCCAAACAATTAGCAGGATTCTCGGGATTAGGCCCCTCCGCAGATGGAAGAACAAAACCCGATATCGTATCTGTTGGAGTCAATACTCAACTGATTGCAATGGATGGGACTGTGGGCATCGGAAGCGGAACCTCTTTTTCCAATCCCAATATCGCAGGACTCATTGCTTGTCTCTGGCAGGCATTTCCAGAATTTTCTAATCTTGAAATCATTCAGTCTGTAAAAAAATCTTCAGATCAATTTTTAAATCCTGACAATAAAAAAGGATATGGAATTCCAAATATGCGCATCGCATACCTGGATCTGAGTTTGCAACGTGAAATAAGAAACGCAAAAAGAATTCTCATAGAGAAAAATATAAAACTATATCCAAACCCCGTTACTACCACCGGAAAGATTGCATATAAATCGACCGCAAGTGGGCTCTTAAGCTGGAAGATGATCAACGCTGTTGGACAGTTGATTAAAGCTGATCAACTCGCTGTAAAAAAAGATGAATATTATATTATTGAATTGGGTGATCTAGCATTGGCTCCAAGAGGAAAATATTTTCTGGTCTACCAGAATGGAGATGAACACGGAGTACTCCCTTTTATAAAGTAATCAATGCTGCAAATAACTGGTCGCCACGATTAGGAAATCCGATAAAATATTTTTGTTCAAGCACCTTTATGGGATGTGAATTTTTAATGGCTTCCAGTACAGCTTCGTTTTCATTTGCAAATATGGAACATGTTATATAAAGCAGATACCCATCTTTCTTCAGAAATGGTAAAATATTTTTAACAATTTGAATCTGCTTTTGCTGATATACTTCGATTTGCTCTTCCTCAAAAGATCTCAGCCACTCTGGACTCCTACCCCATGTTCCGGATCCGGTACATGGAACATCTGCAATAATCAATTCGACCCCTGTTGAAGGCAAGTGTGATTTTGCAACCTGTATAGAAAGACTGTTCGTCAAATCTACACAAAACGCATCTGTAAGTTTTATATTGGCCTTGGATAAACGCTCAGTCAATTCTTCTAAGATAGAAGGACGAATATCTGATACATAATGAGAAGTAAAATGATAGCGATCTGAGGCCAGAATAGATTTACCTCCACTTCCTGCACAGGCATCCCAACAGGTATTGCCCTTAATATCGTATTTGTCCAATAAGCTTATAGTAAACTGAGAGCTGATATCTTGCACCACAATATCTCTATCTAACTTGAATAAATCCGAAAGGTTAACATGTTGTTCGAATCCAAGTATTTTGTTTTCAAATGATGCATATGCTACATTCTTCTCTTCCAACATTTGAATGATTGCCTGTTGTTCCCCCCGTATCTTGATAAAAAAAAGTGGTTTTCTGAGATGGCTGAGTCCAAAAGATTCGAGGTTAATTTTTGTTGAGATATATTGATGAAAAGAGAAAATCAAAGAAGAATTAAATAAAGGAAAGGACTCTGAAATAATTTCAATTTTCTTTTCAAGATTTTCATCAACGCTGTGCTTCAACAACGGAGAGAAATTTTCAAGCAATCCATTGTCTTGTTGATGTGTAAGAAAAAAGCCAATGATGATCTGATCTTGAACAGTGTATTCATCTGCAGATTTACCCAATCGCATATAACAGTAACAAAGGTCTGCAATGCTTTTACGATCTCTGGATCCGAACTTCTTATCCTTCTTGAAATGGTTTTTTAAAAAAATGGCAAATGGCTCCTTGTATGAATACCTTTTAATCAGATCAATGGCTGATACGAGGTGTTGTTTATAAAAGCCAGCCATGATTCTTTATTAAAGGCTTATAGCTCTAACAATGATTTTACTGGATCTTTCCCAAAGAGAAGTTGCTGTGGGTTTTCGAGCAATTCTTTTATTCGCACCAAAAAGCCAACACTCTCTCTTCCATCAATGATTCTATGATCATAGCTAAGGGCCAGGTACATCATAGGACGTGCAACGATCTGTCCTTTGATCACAATAGGACGCTCTTCAATTTTATGCATTCCCAAAATGGCTGATTGAGGTATATTGATAATAGGCGTGCTTAATAGAGATCCAAAAACACCACCGTTGGTAATGGTGAAAGTTCCTCCCTGCATTTCCTCCAGTGTTAATTTATTATCTCTTGCTTTAGTAGCCAATTCAACTACTTTTTTCTCAATATCTGCCATTGAAAGACTTTCTGCATTTCTGATAACCGGCACTACGAGTCCCTTGGGTGCAGATACAGCTATGGAAATATCACAATAATCATGATAAACCAACTCTTCATTGCTGATGTATGCATTTACAGCAGGGAATTCCTGCAATGCATAGGCTGCTGCCTTGGTGAAGAAACTCATAAAGCCAAGATTCACTCCATGTTTCTCCTTAAATTTATCCTTGTATTGTGCCCTGATGTCCATTACAAAGCTCATGTCCACTTCATTGAATGTGGTGAGCATGGCAGTTGTATTTTTAGCTTCGACCAATCGTTTGGAAACCGTTTTTCTCAACTGTGTCATTTTCTCTTTTCGCTCATTTCTGCTGAACAATTCAACACCAGGCTTTCTTCCAGGATTTGATAAAGCTTCTAATACATCTTGCTTTAATATTTTACCTCCTGATCCAGAAGCAGCGATTCCCTTTGCATCCACTTTCTTATCTGCAATGATAGCTGCTGCAACAGGTGTAGCTTTTACTTCTGTTTTTGTAGAGGCCTCAACTTTAGATGCTGTTGAAGATTTTTCTTTTTTCTCTACTGGAGCAATATTTTCAGGACGTTTTGCTTTTTCATCGATAGAACACACGATATCTCCAATGGCAAGCGTATCACCTTCCTTGACTTTTATTTTTAAAATTCCTGCTTGCTCAGCATTGATCTCAAAAGTTGCTTTTTCACTTTCGATTTCAGCCAACACCTCGTCTCTTTCTACCCATTGTCCATCTTGCTTCAGCCATTTCGCTAGACTTACTTCGTTGATGGATTCTCCTACGGTTGGAACTTTTATATCTATCATAATATTCAGTTGATGATTCGTAATTAATTTATTATTTAGCAAAAGCTTTTTTCATTATTTCTTCCTGTTCTGCAGCATGTACTTTGCTGTAACCAGTAGCAGTTGCAGCACTTGCTGATCTGGAAACAATACTGATTGGCGCCAAATCGAAATTCATCCTCATGAAAGATGCTGCTCCCATATTGAGTGGTTCCTCTTGAACCCATACCAATTCCGCTTTGGAATACTTTTTCATAACAGCTTCCAATTGCTTTACCGGCAATGGATATATCTGCTCCAATCTAACAATTGCTGTATCTGAGATATTGTTCTGATTTCGGTAATCATTCAAATCAAAATACACTTTGCCGCTGCAAAGCAAAACACGTTTAACCTGCTTGGCATCAGCTACCTCATCTTCAATCACTTCTTTGAATCCTCCTTTCACAAACTCATCCATAGTTGAATAAGAACTTGGATGCCTCAGATTAGCTTTAGGTGAAAAGTTAATAAGTGGTTTTCTAAAGTTCCAAGTAAGCTGTCTTCTTAATGCATGGAACAAATTCGCTGAAGTTGAAATATTGGTGATAACCATGTTCAATTCTGCGCACATCTGTAAGTAACGCTCCATCCTTGCACTGCTATGCTCTGGCCCCTGCCCTTCATATCCATGTGGCAATAACATTACCAATCCATTCATTCTATTCCACTTCTGCTCTGCTCCAGAAATAAACTGGTCAATCATTGTTTGAGCACCATTTGAAAAATCTCCAAATTGAGCTTCCCAGAGTACCAATGCATTTGGATTTGCCAGGGCGTATCCATATTCAAAACCAAGTACCCCATATTCACTCAACAGTGAATTATAAATTTTGAAAGAAGTTTTTGCTCCGGGGATATTGCTTAACCTATTGTATGACTGATCAGTTGCTTCATCCATGATCACAGCATGGCGGTGACTGAATGTGCCACGACGAACATCTTGTCCACTCATTCTTACATCCTTCCCATCTGCCAACAAACTCGCATAAGCTAGCAATTCACCTGTTGCCCAATCCACTTTATTTTCTTTTTGCAGTAAATTGATTTTGTCTTGCAGCAACTTATCAATTTTCTTCAATGGTTTGAAGCCTGATGGAACAGTCATGATATGATCAAAGAGCAATTTGAACTGCTTCTTGTCAATATAAGTATCGGGAGATTTTTCAAAGTCCTTTACAGTTGCTTTGTGCAAACTCTTCCAAACCAATTCAGGAGGTTGGTAGTGATATGGCAGTGGGTGTTGCTTCACTTCATCCAAACGTTCCTGAAGATCGCTCCAGAATTTCTTCTCCATATCGGATGCCAAAGATTTAATCTCTGGTGTATCATCCGACTGAAGTATTGAGATATAATTTTCGCGGGGATTCAAATGCTTTTCTATAATTGAATATAGACGGGGCTGTGTAAACTTAGGATCATCACCTTCATTGTGGCCATGACGTCTGTAACATACCATGTCTATAAACACATCACTGTTGAATTTTTGTCTGTACTTGGTTGCAATCTCCATGCATTTCACCACAGCTTCTGGATCGTCTCCATTTACGTGCATTACAGGTGCATGAACCATTGCAGCAAGCGATGTACAATAATCGGCTGTTCTTGCATCTTCAAAATCAGTTGTGAAACCTATCTGATTGTTAATGACAAAATGAATGGTTCCTCCAGTGAGGTACCCATCCAAACCTGACATCTGCAAAATTTCATACACAACACCTTGACCTGCGATGGATGCATCACCATGAATTAACACAGGAAGTATAGCATCGTATTGGCTTTCATACATGACATCTGCCTTGGCCCTGGAAAATCCCAATACTACAGGATCTACAGCTTCCAGATGTGATGGATTCGGCATAAGCTTCAGAGATACTGTTTGCCCAGTTGGAGTCTCTACCTCACTGCCATAACCAAGATGATATTTAACATCACCACTTCCCATGGTTTGATCAGGAGTTGATTTTCCCTCAAACTCACTAAAAATATGCTCGTATGTCTTGCCCATGATGTTGGCCAATACATTTAACCTGCCCCTGTGTGCCATTCCCATCACAACTTCCTTCACTCCAAATTCTCCAGCAGTATTGATCATTGCATCAAGAGCTGCAATGGTTGTTTCCCCTCCCTCCAGAGAAAATCTCTTCTGCCCAATGTATTTGGTATGAAGAAATTTTTCAAACATTACACCTTGGTTGAGTTTTTCCAGTATTCTTTTCTTTTTTTCAAACGGCAGCGGGCTGGGAAAATTGATTTCCATTTCTTGGGTTATGAAATCAATTTTTTCCTGGTTGCTGATGTATTTAAATTCAATACCAACATGCGTCGCATAACAACGTGTTAGATGAGATAGAATTTCTTTGAGTGTAACTGTGCCCAAACCAATCAGGTTTCCTGCATAAAAACTGGAGTTCAAATCTGATTCAGACAATCCAAAAAAAGATAACTCTAAATTGGCTCCCCTATCTTTTCTTTTTCTGATTGGATTGGTATTTGCAATTAGATGACCTTTGTTTCTATACCCTAAAATCAAACGATAGACCCCCAGTTCTTTTTTCCAATCTAAATCTGAAGGAGCAGAGTCAATTGATAATGGTTTTCCTTGAAGCTGACTTACAGCAAAGTCAAATCCCTCGAAAAATTTTCTTAAATCAGGGTCAATGGTTTCAGGCGAACGTGAAAATTCCTGATATAAATTTTCGATATACGACGGGTGCGATGAAGTTATATACGAGAAGTCCTTCATTTTGAGGGTATATGGGTTTGACAAATCGGTTTGCAAATATCGTTGATTTAAGGCAAAAAAATAAGCCTAAAATCATTCATAACTGCTTGAAATTCCGATAAAAAGGGGTCATTTTTGGTTGTTTAGGCGAAGTCACTTACCTTTGCAAACCATAAAATTAATAGACAGCATGGCAAACCATAAGGCAACCCAAAAAGACGTACGTCAAGTTGAAAAACGCAGGGAAAGAAACCGTTACCAAGGTAAAACCACCCGTAATGCAATGCGTGATTTGCGTGCATTGACTGATGCAACAGAAGCAGCTAAAAACCTTCCTGAAGTGCTCAGCAAGATTGATAAACTTGCAAAAAAGGGTGTCATCCACAAAAATAAAGCAGCCAACCTGAAGAGCTCACTTACAAAATCAGTGGCCAAGGCTAAAAAAGCTTAACCTCCCCTTCTAACAATATTGAAAAGAACATCCCCAAGATGTTCTTTTTTCATTTAAGGCAAACCCTGCAAATCTTTACCTTCGCATATGACCGAAAAAATTCTCATTCTGGATTTTGGCTCTCAATACACGCAACTGATTGCAAGAGCCATCAGAGAAGCAAATGTCTATTGCGAAATAGTTCCTTATCACAAAGAAATTGAATTTACAGACGATCTGAAAGGAATTATTTTATCAGGATCTCCATTCTCAGTGAATGACGAAAAAGCGCCTGAAGTAAACATCAAAAAGATTGCAGAAAAAAGAAATGTGCTTGGCATTTGCTACGGAGCACAATTAACTTCTAAACAATTCGGTGGTCGTGTAGAAAAAAGTGAAAAGAGAGAATACGGAAGAGCACAACTCAACATAGAAAATTCAAATGCACTGCTGGAAGGCATTCCAGCCAACTCCCAGGTTTGGATGAGTCACGGTGATTCTATCTTAGCACTGCCCCAGCAAGCAAAAATCTGTGCAACTACCGATTCAATCCCTGTTGCAGCCTTCGAATTGAATGAAAATGGTTGCAAGGGCATCTATGGACTTCAATTTCATCCCGAAGTATACCACTCCTCATACGGAAAACAAATCATTCAAAATTTTCTTTATAAAATATGTGGATGCAAGGGAGATTGGACGCCTGCACATTTTATTTCAGATACGGTTGAAGCACTCAAGAAGCAAATAGGAGACAAAAAAGTTGTGATGGCACTCAGTGGTGGAGTGGATTCTACGGTTGCAGCCACACTCATTCATAAAGCCATTGGAAAAAATCTTTTTGGAATTTTCGTTGACAATGGCGTATTGAGAAAAGATGAATTTGAATCTGTTTTAAAAACATACGATCAGCTAGAACTGAATGTTAAAGGCGTTGATGCAAAGAAGAGATTTTATGATGCGCTTGAAGGACTTACCAATCCTGAAGAAAAAAGAAAAGCCATTGGTAAAACTTTTATAGATGTCTTTGATCATGAATCACATCAGCTGAAAGATATTTCGTTTCTAGGTCAAGGAACCATCTATCCAGATGTGATTGAAAGTGTTTCTGTGCATGGCCCATCTGTAACCATCAAGTCTCATCATAATGTGGGTGGACTTCCTGAAACGATGAAACTTTCTTTGGTTGAACCTTTAAGATTCTTGTTCAAAGACGAAGTAAGAAAAGTTGGATTAGAACTTGGTATTCCTCATGAGCTCTTGTACAGACATCCCTTCCCTGGTCCTGGTCTTGCCATCAGAATCTTAGGTGAGATCACTGAAGAAAAAGTAAGATTGCTGCAAGAAGCAGATAGAATTTATGTTGATGGATTAAAAGAACATCAATTGTACGATCAAGTTTGGCAGGCAGGCGCCATACTATTGCCTGTAAAATCAGTTGGAGTAATGGGTGATGAAAGAACTTATGAATTTACTGTTGCTTTGAGAGCAGTAACCTCCGTTGATGGAATGACAGCGGATTGGGCACATCTACCCTATGATTTTCTTGGAAAGATTTCCAATGAAATCATCAACAGGGTCAGAGGCATCAACAGGGTTGTTTATGATATTTCAAGCAAACCTCCGGCAACGATTGAATGGGAATAGATTGATTAATCAACCCAGTCAGCAATAAATATATTGGTATCTCTTGTACCTCCGTTGTTGCGGTTGGAACAGAAAATCACTTTCTTACCATCGGGACTAAACATGGGGAATGCGTCAAACCCTTTGTCACGACTTATTTTTCTCAGTTCCGCTCCATCCTCATTCATTAAATAGAGATTGAAAGGAAATCCTCGTTTGTATTCATGATTCGACGCAAAAATGATCGTCTTGCTGTCAGGCATATATGCTGGAGCCCAGTTTGCTTGACCAAGGTGACTAACTTGCTTTGCATTTGATCCATCGGCATTGGCAATCCATACTTCCATTTTAGTTGGGGCAACCAAATTTTCTTTCAATAACTCTTTATATTCTTTGATTTCTTCTTCTGTTTTTGGGCGAGATGCACGCCAAATGATTTTAGTACCATCTGGGCTGAACCAAGCTCCCCCGTCATATCCAAGATCTGTGGTGATGCGTGTGATTTTGCCAGACTTTAATTGCATGGTATACAAATCAATATCACCATCACGTGTAGAAGTAAACAACATTGTTTTTCCATCTGGTGAAATGGTAGCCTCAGCGTCGTACCCTGGAGAATTTGTCAAGTTTTTGATGATCTTCCCTTTGGTATCAGATAAGAATATATCGTATCCATCATACAATGGCCAGATATATTTATTCCCATATTTGGCTCTGTCTGGTGTTGGAGGACAATCAACGCTGGCTAAATGTGTGGAAGCATATACAAGATGTTTCCCATCTTTCAAAAAAGCCCCGCAGGTTGTTCTTCCTGTTCCATTGCTGATTCGAATTGGCTGAAATTTTTCATTTTGCTGTTCGGGAACTTTCCCAATAAATATTTGATCACATGCAATACCTTCTTTTGGATTTGTTTTTTGGAAGATGATCCACTTACCATCAAAACTAAAATATGCCTCTGCATTGTCACCCCCGAAGGTCAACTGCCGTATATTCTTGAAATGAGTCTCATCACTGTATTGTAAACTTTCTTGTGCTTGAATTGAAAAAGGGAAAATGAATACGATCAGCGACAGAGTGGTTGAACAAATGATGGATAATTTCTTCATCTTGAGGTTGATTAAATGAGCGCAAATGTACAGATAAGCAATCTGAAATGCGTCATAGAAGTTTCATAAAAAGCATAGTTTTTGTAGCTTTGCACATGGCTAGAGTCTATTATAAAAATCGCATTTTTTTGCTCTGCTGCAGCTCGATTTTACTTGGATGCTCACAACAGCCTGAATCTCAAGAAAGCACAACAGTTAACCCAGAAAAAGCAACCACTTCCTCAATTGAGCAGCTTTATCAAATGGCAAGTGAAAAAAATTCTACTTGTTTGCCATTGACAGATTCTATCCTGAATACTACCAGTGACCCCAACTCCAGGGCGGAAGCTTTTTATATAAAAGGACTTTATTACTCTAACATCAAGGATGTTTCCAAGGCAGAACAATATCTAGACTCCACCATTAGAGAGAATTATACTTTTTATGATGCGTATATAGAAAAAGGAATTTTGCTCAATGAAAGGGGTGATTTTAAAAATGCATTGAACACGTTTCAAATTGCATTGGAAATCACAAAAAATAATGCCGATCTTTATTATTGGATTGGCAAATCATACGAGGGGTTAAAAATGAACAAAGAAGCTCAAGCATATTATAACATGACACTTAAATTAGATCCAACATATCAATCTGCCGAAGAGGCATTAAAAAGAACAAAACAATAGTATGGCCATCATTGCACCTTCTCTACTATCTGCTAATTTTCTTCAACTGGAAAACGCTTGCAACATGATCAATGCATCAGAAGCGGATTGGCTTCATTTGGATGTAATGGATGGAAGATTTGTACCCAATATTAGTTTTGGGATTCCTGTTATTTCAGCAGTGAGAAAAGCAACCAAAAAAGTTTGTGATGTTCACCTCATGATTGAAGAGCCTGAAAAATTTACCCAAGCTTTTAAAGATGCTGGAGCAGATATATTGACTGTGCATGTTGAGACATGCAGGCATCTGCATAGAAACTTACAACAAATCAAATCACTGGGAATGAAGGCTGGAATCGCCATCAATCCCCATACACCCATCGAATCCATCAAAGAAGTAATTGCAGATGCTGATCTGGTTTGTGTCATGTCCGTAAACCCAGGATTTGGAGGTCAACAATTTATTAACGCAACGTTAAGCAAAATTGAAAAGCTTAAAAACATCATCATCCAATCCAATGCCAAAACATTGATTGAAGTGGACGGTGGGGTTACACTTGAAAATGCATCCAGTATTGTAAAAGCTGGCGCAAATGTGCTGGTTGCAGGCAATACGGTATTCAATTCCAAAGATCCTGCAGAAGCAATCAGGTTGTTAAAAAACCTGTCTTAGATATTTTCTCATCGTTTAGAATAAACAAGTTTACTCACAGGGTGTTGATAAGTAAATGTTGGTTCGATATCAACAGATTAATTAAATTTATAGAACAACCTCTATTACACTAACCACATAAAATTCAACACTTTGACTGAAACCATTATCAACCTTGATTCCGTTAATCCTATTGAATTCTTTGGTGCAAACAATGGCAAATTAGACCTTCTTAAAAAACGCTTCCCCCTCTTGAAAATTTTGAGCAGAGGAACTCAGTTAAAACTCAGCGGTTCTCCGGAGCAAATTGAACAGGCAAAAGAAAAAATTGATTTGTTGGTTCAATATTTAGAAAGAAACGGAAACGTTAGTCATAATTATTTCGAACAAATATTGGGCGGTGACGACACAGAAAGCGTTGACAATTTCATCGATAAACATCCAAACGATGTACTTGTCTTTGGGCCAAATGGCAAATCAGTACGCGCAAGAACACAGAACCAGAAAAAAATGGTTTCACTGGCCGAAAAAAATGATGTCATCTTCGCCATTGGTCCTGCAGGTACCGGTAAAACATATACTGCGGTAGCTTTGGCCGTACGTGCATTAAAAAACAAGATGGTCAAAAAGATCATCTTAACACGCCCTGCAGTTGAAGCAGGTGAAAGCCTGGGATTTTTGCCTGGAGATTTAAAAGAAAAAATTGATCCATACTTGAGACCATTGTATGATGCATTGGATGATATGATCCCGGCTGATAAGTTGGGATATTATATGAGTACACGTGTGATTGAAATTGCTCCTCTTGCCTACATGCGTGGCAGAACGCTGGACAATGCATTTATCATTTTGGATGAGGCGCAAAACACCACAGATCTCCAAATAAAAATGTTTCTTACCCGTATTGGCGCGAATGCAAAAGCAATCATCACAGGTGATTTAAGTCAGATAGATCTGCCAAAAAATCAAAAGAGTGGACTCGATAAAGCAACCAGAATTTTGAAAAATATTGACGGGATCGCACATATTGAATTGGACGAAGAAGATGTTGTAAGACATAGGCTGGTGAAGGCAATCATTCGTGCATATGACAAAGAAAGCCAAAGAAATGATCAATAAAATTTTCATCCTTTTCACAGGATGCTTACTATTAATTTTTTCATCTTGTAAGCAACCAGAGGGTTTTTTTGAGCCAGAAGACCCGCTTGATGCAGGAAGAGAGTTTGTTAGAGCCGTGCTAGATGGAGATTTTGAAAAAGCTTCACTTTATGTTTGTGAGAATGATGAGGACAAAGAAATCTTTGAGCGATATGAAGTTTACATGAAAAAACAACCGAGAACAGAGCGTTTGAACTTGAAATCTGCATCAATAATAATTAACAAAGTAGAAAAGTTAAGTGATACGGTAACCGTCATCAATTTCTCCAACTCACATACGATGAAACCAACTGATTTAAAAATTTTAAAACAGGGTGATGCATGGAAAGTTGATTTCAGTTATACATTCTCCGGAAATCTTCCAGTAAATGATTAATTTAAAAAATACTTTACTGGTTATCCTTGGAAGTGCTGCAGGCGGTGGACTCAGATATATCATCAGCACAGTTGTTCAGCAAAATAGAAGTGGAAATTTTCCATTGGGTACTTTTACAGTAAACATGCTTGGATGTTTTTTGATGGGATTAATATTCGGACTCGCAGATAAACATTCATCCACCCAGTTAAGCCTAGTATTGTTGTTAGCAACTGGATTTTGTGGTGGTTTTACAACTTTCTCTGCTTTTGCTTATGAAAACATCAACTTATTAAAAAATCAGCTCAATGTATTGGCATTGGCTTACATGCTGCTTTCTGTTGTTATAGGAATTCTGGCTGTTAGATGGGGAATGTCAATTATTAAATAAATGGAACTTAAGAAACCTTCGATGGAAACAATTATTTATTTGATCCTGATCGGGATTGCCGCAGGATTTTTGGGAGGCATGGTAGGAATTGGCGGTGGTTTAATTATAGTACCTGCATTGGTGCTTTTGTTGGGAATCACGCAACACAATGCACAAGGGATCTCACTTACAATGATGCTTTTCCCAGTTGGAATTTTGGGTGTGATTAATTACTACAAAAGAGGTTATGTGGATTTTAGATATTCAGCTTTGATTGCAGTTGGATTTTTGTTGGGAAGTTATATAGGAAGCAAGTTTTCATTGAGCCTTCCAGAGGACACAGTTAAAAAGGTTTTTGCCATCATCATGATCATCCTTGCCATAAGAATGTTGATGACCGGCAAAAAAGCATGATCATTCTTTAAATCATTATTGGTACTGAATATACATCGGAACAGGTTTCAGCTTTAAGAGCTCAGCTGGAGTAAGCATTCGATGAGGAGGTTCTCTCAAATCATTTTTATAAAATAATTTAAACCCTGTAAACTGAACAGGTTCTCCATACACAAACAATTTATATGTATTGATTTTGCGTGCAGGAGATCCCCATCCATCCATGTCCATCACAATTTGAACTTCTGGGTGTTTCTTGATGGATTTGTATTCTCGCACCATATTTTGTGTAAACCGATGCACTACCAAAATCTTGGGAGGCAAATTGTTCTTTTGAACCAATTCTTTCAAATATTGTGAGGCATAGTTAATATCTCCCGCATCGAATGTTCCAATGACGGATCCAGGTTTTTGTCCGCCTTTCATTGAAAACTCAGGATCAATGCCCAGGTGAACATTTGGCAATTGCAAGTATTTCTCAATAACTGGTATTTCTTCTCTGAGATTGCTCAATCCAACTTGTATATCTAAGAAAACCAATGCATCAATTTCCGCTGCCATGGCCATTACTTTGTCAATTTCTTTGTTTGGCATGCGAAGTCTATATTTTCCTCCTGCTCCTGGTGAACCTTGTGCAGTAGTAACAATATAATGCAATGCAGGTTTTACGGGAGTTGAAGGATCAGCCTTTCGCCATGCTTCCAACTCACCTTTAAGCTTTGCAAACATTTGTGGTTTGGGCAACTCTCCTAGAATTCCCATCCTGGTTGAATACAAATTGCCATAGTATGCAATGATGCGATGATGAGGAAACAATGCCCCTGCCAAAGGAAAATCACCTCTGAATTTCCATTTTTCTGAGCTGTCTCCATTGAGCATTAAATTAAATTTCTTTCTGTAGAGTGCTGTGTCCAAGGGATCGGCAGCATTAGATGTTGGGACAGATTTATTAGCCCTTGTCTTTGAGACAGCAGAAACCGACTGCGGGTCTGATTGTGCGTTTGAACAAGAAAATATTGCAAATGAAATCAGAGTCAGCACAACTGACTGCAAGGATATTAGGATTTTTACGTTACAATTTTTTATCATAACGTAAAAATAATAAAGTCAATTCAAATATTGATGATTACAATTTTTCATTCCTAAATACAACCAATCCATCGAACACATCAATGATTACAGGTGTTGATTTGTCGATGTCGCCTGCAAGAATTTTCTTTGAAAGCTGATTGACAATCTCTTTTTGGATTAGCCTTTTGAGTGGTCTTGCACCGAACTGCGGATCAAATCCATGCTCAGCGAGGAATTCAAGTGTATAAGGAGTAAATGTTAATTCAATATTGTTTTCTTTGACCAGATGCTGGATAGATTTGAGTTGAATCTCAATGATCTTTCTCAATTCTTTTTTCTTCAAAGGCTGGAACATGATGATTTCATCTACCCTGTTCAGGAACTCAGGACGAATGGTCTGCTTCAGCAAATTCATTACATCCACTTTTGCTTTATCAGCAACTTCCTCAAGATCTTTCTCTCCTGCCTGATCGAATGCATCTTGAATTAAATGGCTCCCTAAATTGCTTGTCATAATGATGATGGTGTTCTTAAAATTCACAACGCGACCCTTGTTATCTGTTAACCTTCCATCATCCAATACCTGCAACAAAACATTCCAAACATCCGGATGCGCCTTTTCAATTTCATCCAATAAAACAACACTGTAGGGTTTTCTCCTAACCGATTCTGTTAATTGTCCCCCTTCTTCATAACCCACATATCCGGGAGGAGCACCTACCAATCTGGAAACAGTATGCTTCTCTTGATATTCACTCATATCAATACGCGTCATCATGCTTTCATCGTCAAACAGATAGGCTGCAAGCGCTTTTGCCAACTCTGTTTTACCAACGCCCGTAGTTCCCAAAAAGATAAAAGACCCGATGGGCTTCTTAGGATCTTGCAAACCTGCTCTGCTCCTTCTGATAGCATCTGCAACTGCAGTGATGGCTTCATCCTGGCCAACAACCCTTTCATGAAGATGGTCTTCCAACTGCAATAATTTTTCACGGTCAGATTGCATCATTTTGGAAACAGGAATACCTGTTGCCTTTGCAACATTTTCTGCGATGTCTTCAGCATCAACTTCCTCTTTCAACAATCTTTTCTCACTTGTTTTTGAAAGCTCTTCAGTTAATTCGACAATCTCAGATTCCTTTTGTTTTATTTTCCCATATCTTATTTCTGCGACAGTACCATAATCACCTTCGCGTTCAGCTTTTTCAGCTTGTAATTTTAATTTTTCAATCTCTGATTTTGCAGATTGTACTTTTTCAACCAACTCTTTTTCTGACTTCCATTTTGATTTGAGCGTATCCCTTTCCACAGCTAGATTTGCGATTTCAGTATTGAGCTCTTTTAATTTTTGTTCATCGTCCTCACGTTTAATTGCTTCTCTTTCAATTTCAAGTTGTCTGATTTGACGCTCCAATTTATCAAGCTCTTCAGGCATGGAGTTCATCTCCAACCTAAGCTTGGCAGCACTTTCATCAATCAGATCAATGGCTTTATCAGGCAAAAATCGATCGGTTATATATCGGTGCGAAAGCTCAACTGCTGCAATGATTGCTTCATCTTTGATACGAACATGATGATGTGTTTCATATCGATCTTTCAGTCCACGTAAAATTGAAATAGCATCCTCCACTCCGGGTTCCTCAATCATAACCTTCTGGAACCTTCTCTCCAATGCTTTGTCTTTCTCAAAATATTTCTGATATTCATTCAGTGTAGTAGCTCCGATCGCCCTGAGTTCACCTCGAGCCAGTGCTGGCTTTAAAATATTGGCAGCATCCATCGCCCCATCGCCTCCACCAGCTCCAACCAAAGTATGGATTTCATCAATGAATAAAATGATCTCACCATCGCTGGTTGCGACTTCCTTGACTACCCCTTTCAAACGTTCTTCAAATTCACCTTTATATTTAGCCCCTGCAATCAATAAACCCATGTCAAGTGCATATATCAACTTACTTTTTAAGTTTTCAGGCACATCTCCATTTACAATTCTCATAGCGAGTCCCTCAGCAATGGCAGTTTTACCAACACCTGGTTCACCAACAAGAATTGGATTGTTTTTTGATCTTCTGGTTAGAATGTGTAAAGTTCTACGGATCTCTTCATCTCTTCCAATGACCGGATCAAGTTTTCCTTGTCTGGCCATTTCTATAAGATTCTTAGCATATTTATTCAGTGCATTGAATTGCGTTTCCTGTGTTTGACTTTTCACAGAATCACCTTTTCTCAGTTCCTTAATAGATAGAATCAACCCATTTTCAGTAAGTCCTGCTTCTTTCAACATTCTAGCAACTGCATCATTCCCCATTACCATCGCCAAAAGCAAATGTTCCGGAGTTATAAACTCATCATTGAACTTTCCAAGCAAAGACCCTGCTTTCAAAAAAATCGTATTGGCTTCTCTACTTAATGCCTGTGCAGGTTCGGTGGATGATTTAGGAAGCTTACCCAAAGATTCTTTTAGTTTTCCAGTTAAAACCTGTACGGAAACATTGTTCTTTTTCAACAGATATTCAACGGGAGAATTCTTTTGTTCAAGCAATGCATGCAATACGTGCTCTGCTTCGATGTTTGGATTCCCGGCATTGTATGCTGCCTGTTGGGCTGACTGTACAATTTCTGTTGCCTGTATGGTAAAGTTGCTTAAATTCATGTCCTATACTTTCATATTTTGGCGCAAAACACTCACCAATTCATAAAACAGGTAATAATGTCAGCAATTTTATCAAAATCATGTCGCAAATGCAGTCTGGCACTGATTTTCATGCTAAATCTTCAGTTTTCATCTTCACAGGATTTTGTGGATTTGAAAACAATGATAAAAAACAATGGTAAAAATCTAGGAAAAGAATACACCATCGTTGTTCAAAAAGGAGGAAAAAATATATTTCTTGCTGAAACAGATGAACTGAAATTTAAATCGCCCAGTCCCATTGGGTATGCAAGCGCCTGGTTGAGTGCTGCACTTGTAATGACTTTTGTTGATCAAAATAAATTAAGTCTAGACGATCCTATTTCAAAATATATCCCTGAATTAAAGCGACACATGAAAGGATATATTACTGTTAAAAATTGTCTCACCCAAACAACAGGATTAGATATTGATGCATCAGGTGTTATGAAAGTTGCACAGAAAAATAAATTTCTAAACCTCGATGAAGAAGTTGAATTTTTTGCTTCGAAAAGACTAATAGTTGACAACCCTGGTGAAGCATTTTCATACAGCAGTGTTGGATTAAACATGCTAGGAAAGGTTCTTGAAATAATCAGCAAAAAATCTTTCGACCGACTCGCTGCGGAAAGATTGTTTAGGCCACTTTCAATGCGCACAGCAACTTTTTATAACGAGGAGGGAAATGCACCAAACCCCACCACAGGAGCTTCCTGCTCTGCTTTTGATTATATCAATTTTATGCAAATGTTGGCCAACAAAGGAATGTTTAATGGCAAAAGAATTCTTTCGGAAAATGCTGTGAATACACTACTTACCATTCACTTCCCTGATATCAGAGCCAGGTTTACGCCAGATAATACCAGAGATTTTCAATACGCAATGGGATGTTGGGTAGAGGATGAAGACGAAAATGAAAAAGGAATGATTTTCTCATCTTTTGGCCCATTGGGCTCAGCAGCATGGTTCGATTTAAAGAAGAAATATTTTGGAGCTGTCATCCTGGGAGATGCTCAAAATTATCAGAAGACAGCCATGATCGATCAAATCCGAAAACTTATTGATGAGTCGATCGATTGATTTGTGAACCATGCAGCATTTACTTTTTTCAAAATCGGTTCTTATTAAAAAACTTGCATCAGATCATGGATTTGATCAATGTGGTATTGCCAAAGCTGAGCCACTTTATGAAGATGCAAAACGACTTGAAGATTGGTTGAAAAAAGGATACCATGGTGAGATGCAATACATGAGTAATCATTTTGAATTGAGGACCGACCCTACCAAACTTTTTCCAGGTGCCAAGTCTGTTATTACATTGCTGTATAATTATTTTCCAGAAACACTACAAAATACTGATGCTCCTAAAATTGCCAAGTATGCGTATGGAGAAGATTATCATTTGGTGATTCGTAAAAAACTTAACACCTTACTTCAGTCAATAAGAGAAAATTTTGGGAATATTGAAGGACGAGGGTTTGTAGATTCAGCACCAGTACTGGAAAGAACATGGGCAAAGAAAAGTGGATTGGGATGGATTGGGAAAAATGGAAATCTGATTAACAAATCCAAGGGTTCATTTTTTTTTATTGCAACACTCATCACTGACCTGGAACTAGAACCGGATGTAGAGCATGTGAAAGACTTTTGTGGAACATGCAATAAATGTGTCGATGCCTGCCCTACCGAAGCCATCATGATTAACAAAACCATTGATGCTACAAAATGCATCTCATACTTTACAATTGAGTTAAAGTCAAACGAACTTCCCGATGGCCTGGAGAAGAAAAGTGAAAATTGGATTTTTGGATGTGATATCTGCCAAGATGTTTGCCCTTGGAATCGATTTTCAGAAACAACTGAACACCAGGAATTAAATCCCTATCCCGAAATTATACACTTTGGTATAAGAGAATGGGATAACCTCAGTGAAGAAAATTTCAATGTAATCTTTAAAAATTCTCCGCTCAAAAGAACAGGCTTTAAAGGACTGAAAAGGAATCTCAAATTATTTCAGCAGTGAATTATTCCCACTTGAAAACTTTGATAGCAACTGCATAAACAACAACCCCCCAAATCAGCAATACTTTTAACTGAGGAAGGCAATCATACAAATGTGCGCCTTCAAACGCAACATTGCGCATGGCTTGGTTCAGATGTGTTAATGGAAGTAAATTACACAAAGGTTGTAGCCAATTGGGGAAATTTTCAATAGGGAAAAATGTTCCGGCCAACAAGAACTGCGGCAATGTTACAAGGTTTGCAAATGGTGGAATTGTACTCTCACTTGTGGCAAGTCCACTGACTACAAATCCAAATCCCATGAAAATAATCAGTCCGATCAAACTCAATGCCATCAACTCTAGAAAAGTAATCCAACCATTGATCAGTGTGAACTGAAATGCAAAATGACCGAATGTAAGGATAACTACAGCCGTGATCATCTGAAACATAATTCTGCCCAGTCCTTCTCCAAAAACAATATATGTTCGCTTGATAGGAGTTGCGAAAAATCTCTTGAGCACAAGGGTTTGACGCAGGTTAAAGAAAATAAATGCAACACCAAATACACCTGCACTCAACAAAGAAAATCCAAGTTGACCTGGTAAAATAAAATCTATTGTTCGGTATACCCTTCCAGGAATTACTTGACTTGAAACTGTTGCGTAGGTTGGCTGTTGGGGTAAATGCGTTTGATTCAATTCAACAATTGCCTGTTGTATTAGCGACTGAAGCAATCCAATTCTGTCTGCAGCAGCAGAAGAAGTAGTCAGCTGAACATTGTACTTTGGATAATCAACGCCCTTCAATTTTTTGATAGAAATGATAGCAGTAATATGACCTCGGGAAAGTTCCTCCAAAGCTTTTTCGCGTGTAGAAACAATTATTTTCAAACTTTTTTTCTGTATAAGCTGCTGATACAGCTCATTGTTATTGGAAGATGAAGGGTCAAAAACAATTTTGATGACTGGGGAACTTGAACTTAAAAATCCAAATACCAGTATAAAAATAATTGGAAACAGAAAGCTGAAGATGACTGCAGAGGGGCTTCTAAAAATTGAGGATAAGCTTGCCTTTGCAATGGCCATCATGGCCTTCATCTGATTGTATTTCATACTTGAAATTAACGAATAGAAAATTCAAATGGCAATCTTGCTTTTACTTCTCCTGTTTCAGATTTAATTTGTTTGATTCTCTTCAACAGCTGAAAATCCTCTACTCCCAGTTCTTTTTCCATTTTTGTAGATACAAATTCTCCAGAGTATTTATTAATAAAATATTCAATCATGGATTCTGGTTCTGGATATTTTTTCAATTTATACTCCTTCAAATCAACTGATTTTGCTGCAAATTTGATTGCATCTTCTAAACCACCTATGGAATCTACCAATCCAATTTTAAGTGCTCTTGCTCCTGTCCATACTCTTCCCTGAGCGATACTGTCTACATCTGCAATTTTCATGTGTCGCCCATCGGCAACCCTTCCCAGAAAATCTTGATAAATATTGTCTACTTCACCCTGAATGATTTTTTTCTCATTTTCTGTCATGGCCCTTGTTACTGATGGTGCATCAGCATATGGTGAAGTACTGATCCGATCAAAAGTAATTCCAAGCTTGTTTTTAAAGAATGTTGAGAAATCTGGTACGATTGAAAACACTCCAATTGAACCAGTAATTGTATTGGGTTCAGCAAATATTTTATCAGCATTGCAGGAAATATAATACCCGCCACTGGCAGCGACATTCCCCATGGATACAATCACTTTTTTACCAGCCTTTTTACTCAACTCGAGTTCTCTCCAGATAATTTCACTTGCAAAGCTGCTTCCTCCAGGTGAGTTCACCCTAAGCACAATTGCCTTTATTGATTTGTCCAACCTGATTTTTCTCAGCAGTAATAAATAATCATCTGAGCCAATTTGGTCTGGACTTCCTTTTCCATAGACGATATCTCCATCTGCTACGACAAGTGCAATCTTATCTTTGGAAAAAGATGATTTCAAACTTGTTGCTTTAGAATAATTTGCAAGGGTTACAAAATTAATTTTATCATCTTCTTTTATCTTCAATTTTGATCTTAGCAAAGATTTAAACTCATCATCATACTTTACACCATCGATGAGTCCGTATTTTAGAGCATCAGCAGGACGCATTAAACGATAATCATCAGCGTAAGCTTTAAGACTGTCAGATGATTTATTTCTTGCTTCAGCTGATTTCTTTAATAAATCTCCATAAATATCATTTAGCCACACTGAAGTTTGAATTTTATTCGCTGGTGACATCTCTGTTGTTCTCAAAGGCTCTGTTGCACTCTTGAATTTTCCTGCATAAAATATCTGTGGATTGATTTCAAGTTTATCGATCAAATTTTTAAAAAATACATATTCAACAGACATTCCTTGCCATTCAAACATACCCTTTGGATGACAATAAATTTTATCAGCAACCGATACAAGTCCGTATGCTTTTTGGGTGATATAATCTCCATATGCATAAATAAACTTCCCAGTATTTTTAAATTTTACCAATGCATTGCGCAGTTCATCTGAATTGCCATAACCATTTGCGTTCCCTTTGGCAACCAAATAAATACCTTTGATGGAGGTATCTTCTGCTGCGTGTTCAATCAATTTCAATGCGGTATGAAAATCAGGATTTTGCTGTTCACCAGTTAAAACCTGAAATGGGTCTTCGGCAACCTGTTCACGCAGTTCCTGCATCAGATCAATCACCAAGACAGCATTAGACCCCACCTCTGGCTTGTCGGTTGCAATCAAAGCTCCTGCAATCCCAAAAAAAATGACAAATATCAGTCCGAAGAAAACAATCAGTGCAAGCAGAGATGCAAAGAAAGATTTGAAGAAATTTTTCAACGTAATTTATTTAGAGCACAAAATTAAAGAACTTTGACCGCCTCAGAGGAGTACTTATATGAATAATGCGTATTTATTGATAGGTGGCAACATTGGTGACCGGTTGGGTTATTTGCAAAGAGCATGTAATGAAATCACCAATAAAATTGGCGAAATAATCAAGTCTTCCTCGATTTACGAGACAGCGCCTTGGGGGAACTATAATCAATCCAATTTCCTCAATCAGGCACTTTTGGCAAAGACTGCACTAGAGCCTTCGCTCTTGCTTCAGAATATCTTGAGCATCGAGGAAGGAATGGGCAGAATTAGAACTGCTGAAAACCAACCAAGAACAATCGATATTGATATACTTTATTTCAATGATGTGAAAATAAATTCAAATGAATTAACCATACCACATCCAAGAATTTTCAGCAGAAAGTTTGTTCTGGTTCCAATGCATGAAATTGCACCAGACCATATTGATCCTGAACATGAAAAATCTATCGAACAAATGCTGAATGAATGCAAAGATGATCTCGAAGTGAATAAATTTTCAATCAATGTGCATAACAATGATTGACCATCTTTAAAAGCTTTGATAAGTTTGAAAGTATGAAATATAAATTCATCGCGATTGAAGGGAATATTGGCGCTGGCAAGACAACCCTTGCACATTTGTTGGCAAAACATTTCAACGCGAGACTTATATTAGAAGAATTTGCAGACAATCCATTCTTATCTAAATTCTACGAAAACCCCTCCCAGTATGCCTTTCCGGTAGAACTTTTTTTTATGGCAGAAAGGTTCAAGCAACAAAAAGACCTGGTCAGCCAACAGGATCTCTTTCAAAGCACAACGATTTCTGATTACCTGTTTACAAAATGCCTTCTTTTTGCCAAAGTAAATTTGCCGGACGATGAATTCAGGTTATATCAGCGATTGTTTGAAATCATTCACCAACAGATTCATCAGCCGGATTTACTCATCTATCTCCACTCTCCAGTACAAAAACTTCAAGAAAACATTAAGAAGAGAAATAGGTCGTATGAGCAAAATATCCAAAATGATTACCTGTTCAACTTACAGGAAACATATACTCATTACATCAAGCAACATAATTTCAAGACACTTTACGTGGATGCGTCTCATGCAGATTTTCTAGGAAACGATAAACATCTTGAAACCATCATAGAAGCGCTTGACAAGGATTATGAGCATGGGCAACATTTGATCACACTGCCCTGACATACAATCAAAACAAAGACCGATCTTTGTTTATATGTTTGGTTTCCTCCGACACAAAAGTTTCTCTGCATTGATCCACGCTGAATTCAGGATATATATCATCGCCCGTTTCTTTTTTATCATGGTGTTAACCATGCAGGCAACACTGATCAGCTGGAAAGTATTTGAAATAACACATGATCCATTTAGCATTGGGCTCATTGGACTTGTTGAGTTTGTGCCTGCAGTAATCATGGCCATCTATTCAGGTTATATTATCGATAAAAGTGATAAGAAAAAGTTGCTGCACCTGAGCATTGCCGGAAATCTGTTGTTAACCATTCTTTTCACTTACATCACCAGTCAACAAGCATCTACTGTTTTCTCGCAGCAGGCGATTTTATTCACTATTTATATCATCGCATTTTGTACTGGTATTGCAAGGGCATTTAGTGGGCCTACCTCTTTTGCATTGGTTAGTATGTTGGTTCCAAAAGAAAAAATCCCGAATGCAATCAGCTGGCATAGCAGCTCTTGGCAGATTGCGGGAGTTGGTGGCCCTGCCATCGGGGGGTTGTTGTACGGTGCAAAAGGGATCACTTTCACATTCACTTTGATGATTATCATGATGAGCATCGCGGTGATTGTATTGTTTTTTATTGGGCCAAAACCACCTACTGCACAACTCAAGGGAGAACCCATGTTGAAAAGCATACGAGAAGGATTTAAGTTTGTCTGGAACACCAAAGAAATACTTGGCGTGATAACATTGGATTTGTTTGCAGTATTTTTTGGTGGAGCTACTGCACTCCTTCCCTACTTTTCTGATGTGATTTTAAAAACTGGCGCACAAGGGCTGGGTATTTTGAGAGCCGCACCGGGTATTGGGGCCATTGTAGTGATGTTGGTGGTGAATTTTATTGGAATGAAATCAAATCAAGGCAAATGGATGCTTTGGTGTGTTGCTGGCTTTGGACTTACCATCATCATTTTTGGGCTATCCAGCTGGTTTTGGATTTCCTTTGTTGCATTGTTATTATCAGGACTGTTAGATGGAATCAGCATAATAGTTAGATCAACCGTACTTCAGCTCAAAACACCAGAGGAAATGAAAGGGCGAGTCTCTGCATTAAACAGCATCTTCATTATTTCATCCAATGAATTGGGTGCATTTGAAAGCGGTTTCGCATCCAGACTGATGGGAGTTATACCGTCAGTAGTTTTTGGGGGGATGATGACAATTGGAGTAGTGGTATTTACTTGGTTTAAGATGCCAAGTCTCAGAAAAATCAATTACTGATTTATTTTATTTCTTGCATCAATCTTTCAACTACATAATATGCAGCTGGACAAAAAGAAATGTTCTTAAGCGTTAATTGTTGACGTTTTACAAATACATCCTCATCTGTATATGGAAACCTCCTGCAGTCAGATGGTCGGTCATGATATATCGAACAGTAATTGTCAGATCCCAAAAATGGACAAGGTTTTGATTTTAATACGTAATCCCCTTCCTCATCAATATTCAGATATGTGTCAATAAACATGCTCTCTTTCATTGACAAGGCTTTGCTTATCCTTTTGATGTCCGGGGTTTTGAACCTTGGTGAATAATTTTTACAGCAATTGGCACAGGTAAGACAATCCACCTGCTCAAATGCTTCCTCATGAAGTGCCGGAAGTTCACGAAGGATCTTGTTTTTATCCGCTCTTGTAAGAAACTGCTTATAGAGTTTTGAGCGTTCAGACGACTTTTTCTCCCAATTTTTGAGTAGGTCTCCAGACATAGGCCAAAATTAGATCAAAAGTTGAATCTGGAGGTTGTTTCACCAATTAATCCACATTCATAGAACAGCCTGCACAAAGCATCCAATCAGTGGTTGGATATGAGTAAATTTGCAGCTCAATATCAACCTAACTTAAAAATATACCGATTCCATGAATCTTATAGAGCAGCAAGAAAAGGAGTTTATATCAAGACATATTGGTCCAAATCAATTGGAAGAGAAAGAAATGCTCAAGATTACCGGAGAAAAAAACCTGGATGATCTTGTAAACAAAACAGTTCCATCCAACATAAAAAATAAAGAAAACATGAAGCTGCCCACTCCAATGAGTGAAGCTGCTTATCTGGAACATATTCAAGAAGTTGGACAGAAAAATATTGTTGCGAAAAATTTCATTGGACAAGGTTATTACGGCACACATACTCCCAGTGTTATACTTAGAAATATTTTTGAGAACCCGGGATGGTATACACAATACACTCCATACCAAGCAGAGATTGCACAAGGACGATTGGAGAGTTTACTCAATTACCAAACCATGGTAAGTGATTTAACCGGATTGCCAATTGCCAACGCTTCACTGTTGGATGAGGGAACTGCAGCGGCTGAAGCAATGACAATGTTTTTTAATTTTCTAAATAAACAGGATCATATTGAGCGAGCAAAGTTTTTTGTTGATGAACATTGCTTTCCTCAAACCTTGGATGTGCTGATAACAAGAGCTTTGCCAATTGGAATTGAGATTGTATCAGGCAATGCAGAAACTGCAAATATTGACAACAGTTATTTTGGAGCCCTTGTTCAATATCCAAATAACAGTGGCAGTCTGGTTCACCATAAATCATTTATAGAAAAAGTACACGCCGCTGGGGCATTTGTTGTTATGACCACAGATTTGCTGGCACTCACGTTGATCACGCCTCCTGGAGAATTAGGTGCAGATGTTGCATGTGGGTCGGCACAACGATTTGGTGTACCTATTGGGTTTGGAGGTCCACACGCTGCATTTTTTGCCACAAAAGATGAATTCAAACGTAACATTCCAGGAAGAATCATTGGCATTAGCATAGATGCACATGGAAACAGGGCATTGAGGATGGCTTTGCAAACCAGAGAGCAGCATATCAAAAGAGAAAAAGCAACTTCCAATATTTGTACTGCACAAGCATTGTTGGCAAACATGGCTGCCATGTACGCGGTGTATCATGGTCCAGATGGTTTAAAGAAAATTGCAACAAGAACTTCCTTGCTTGCAAAAACTACTGCCAATGCGCTAAAAGAAAAAGGCTTTGCGATTGCTTCTGATAATTTCTTTGACACAATTACAGTTGTAACAAATGATGCACCAAAAATCATTGATACAGCAGCTAAGAAGAAAATAAATTTCAGAAAAATTGCAAGTGATAAAATTGGCATTTCATTTGATGAAACATCTACCCCATCTGATGTGCTGAACATATTGCAATGTTTTGATGAGAACAGTTCAGCTGCTTTCAGTATTTCAGAAGATGAGTTGCTGAGCAACATTCCAGGAAATCTTACCAGAACATCTACCTATTTATTGCATCCTGTTTTCAATAATTACCACAGTGAAAGCAAGATGATGAGATACATCAAGTATCTAGAAAACAAAGACCTCTCCTTAAATACTTCCATGATATCACTTGGCAGCTGTACCATGAAATTGAATGCAGCTACGGAGATGATGCCGCTCAGTTGGAGTTGCTGGTCAAACATCCACCCTTTCGCTCCATTGGATCAGACAAAAGGTTACCAACAAATCACAGATGAACTTTCAGCTTACTTGTGTGAAATCACCGGATTTGATGCATGCAGCCTTCAACCAAACAGCGGCGCACAGGGAGAATATGCAGGGCTGCTTACCATCAGAGAATACCACCTTTCTAGAGGAGACAACCATAGAAATGTTATGCTGATTCCGATTTCAGCACATGGAACCAACCCGGCATCTGCTGTAATGGCTGGTATGAAAGTGGTTGTTGTAAAAGCACTGGAAAATGGATATATCGATGTGGCAGACTTCAGACAAAAAGCAGAGCAATACAGTGCGGAACTTGCAGGAACCATGATTACCTATCCGAGCACTTATGGAATTTTTGAAGAAACAGTAAAAGAAATTACTGATATAGTTCATCAACATGGTGGACAAGTTTACATGGATGGTGCAAATATGAATGCACAAGTTGGACTTACTTCACCTGGTTTAATTGGTGCGGATGTATGTCATCTTAATCTTCATAAAACATTTGCCATTCCACATGGCGGCGGCGGTCCGGGCATGGGTCCTATCTGCGTAAAGTCACACCTGGCACCGTTTTTACCAGGACATGTTCATACCAGTGAAAAAGTGTTGGACATCAACAAAGGAAACATTGCAGTAAGTGCTGCTCCATTTGGAAGTGCAAGCATTTTATTGATCAGCTATGGTTATATCAGAATGCTAGGACATGAGGGTTTGAAAAAATCAACTGAATTTGCCATCTTAAATGCAAATTACATGCGTGCAAGGTTGCAAGGACATTATGATATCCTATATCTTGGAAGCAACAACACTTGTGCACATGAATTCATAGTTGACTTAAGGCCATTTAAAAAATCTGCAGATATTGAAGCAGAAGATGTAGCAAAGCGATTGATGGATTATGGATTCCATGCTCCTACACTCAGCTTCCCTGTACCAGGAACCATCATGATTGAACCAACAGAAAGTGAAGACAAACAAGAGTTGGATAGATTTTGTGATGCGTTGATTTCAATTAGAAATGAAATCAGATCAATAGAAGAAGGAAAAATGGAGAAGCAAAACAACTTACTTAAGAATGCCCCACATACTCAATATGTTATCATAAGCGATGAGTGGAACAAACCATATTCCAGAGAACAGGCAGCTTTTGCATTACCATATCTTAGATCAAGTAAATTCTGGCCAAGTATTTCAAGAGTAAATAACACATACGGTGACAGAAACCTGGTTTGTACATGCGAACCGGTAAGCAGCTATGCAGAGTAGGCTGTAATAAACAAATATTGTGTAGAAATTTTGACAATTTTATACCTGAATTGTTGTAAATTCACCGTGAGCTTGCCCCTGTATTAGATAATTTTCATCTTTACAGTCAATTTATTAGAATTTTTAAAAAAACTGCTTTCTTATGGCAAGAAACCGGGGTTTATATCGTTCAGAATTCGAAAGGGATGCCTGTGGAATTGGCTTTGTAGCAAATATAAAAGGCAATAAAAGTCATCAGGTAGTTTCTGATGCACTTACCATATTGGAAAACATGGAGCACCGAGGTGCTTGTGGTTGTGAGAGCAATACAGGCGATGGTGCTGGTATTCTGATTCAGATTCCACATGCTTTCTTCTTTGATGAATGTTTGAAAATGGGTGTTCATCTTCCTTCATTCGGAAAATATGGTGTTGGATTTGTTTTTTTCCCAAAAGAAGTGAGACTAAGAGAAGAATGCAGAGATATTTTCAGCAGAGCAGCAGAGGAACTCGGACTCGAAATATTAAGCTGGCGTAAAGTTCCGGTGAATCCTTCAGATATAGGTTTTACAGCTAGATCTGTTGAACCTGAAATGGAACAAGTTTTCGTTGCATGTCCAGATCATATCACTGATCCACTGGCATTTGAAAGAAAACTTTTCATCTTAAGAAACTATTCAAGCCATTTAATCAACAATTCTGTAAAAAAAGATCCGATTGGATTTTATATTTCATCTCTCTCCTATAAAATTATCGTTTACAAAGGCCAATTGACAAGCCATCAAGTTAGATCTTACTTCCCTGATTTAAGCAACAAGAAAGTTGTCAGTGCATTGGGATTGGTTCACTCGCGTTTTGCAACAAATACATTTCCATCATGGAAACTTGCACAACCATTCAGATTCATTGCACACAATGGTGAAATCAATACACTTCAAGGAAACTTGAACTGGATCAAGGCAAATGAAAAGGGTTATACATCTCCCTACTTTACCAAAGAAGAAATGGAAATGTTACTGCCTATCATCTCTTCAGGAAACAGTGATTCTGCGAGCTTGGATAATATGATTGAATTGCTGACCATGACAGGCAGATCTTTGCCGCATGTTATGATGATGCTGATACCTGAAGCGTGGGATGGCAACGAGCAAATGGATCCTATTAAAAAAGCATTCTATGAATTTCATGCATCCATGATGGAACCATGGGACGGTCCTGCTTCCATTTCATTCACCGATGGAAGAATTATTGGTGCAACATTGGATAGAAATGGTTTAAGACCATCCAGATATTGTGTTACATCTGACGACAGGGTTATCATGGCTTCAGAAACAGGAGCACTACCCGTGGACCCCTCCATCATCATCAAAAAAGGGAGATTGCAACCTGGTAAAATGTTCATCGTTGATATGGAAGAAGGAAGAATCATCAGCGATGAAGAAGTTAAATCTAACATCTGCGGACAAAAACCATATGCAGAGTGGTTGAATAAATATAAAATCAGGTTGAATGAACTACCTGAACCAAGAGTTATGTTCACACACTTGGAACATGACCAGGTATTTAAATATCAAAAAACATTTGGTTACAGTTCAGAAGACTTGGAACATATCATAGCTCCAATGGCATTGGACGGCAAAGAACCGGTGGGCTCAATGGGAACAGACACTCCATTGGCCATCTTGAGTGATGAGCCCCAACATTTAAGTAGTTATTTCAAACAATTGTTTGCACAAGTAACCAACCCTCCTATTGATCCCATCAGAGAGCGACTAGTTATGTCACTTGCAACATTTGTCGGCAACAATGAAAATATGTTGTTTGAGAATCCAATGAGTTGTCATACGGTGGCATTGAAACATCCGGTGTTGACCAATCATGATCTCGAAAAAATCAGGAGTATTGATACAGGAATTTTCCAAGCAAAAACATTGCAGTGTTATTTCAGGGCAGATGGAAAACCGGGTGCATTGAAAAAAGCATTGGATAGAATTTGCAGATATGCAGTAGATGCAGTGGAAGATGGATTTGAAGTATTGATTTTGCAGGACAGAGCAATTGACTCTGAGCATGCTCCTATCCCATCATTGTTATCAACTGCAGCCATTCACCATCACCTGATCAGAAAAGGTTATCGTGGTAAAGTGGGCATCATTGTTGAAGCAGGAGATGTTTGGGAAGTTCATCATTTTGCATGCTTGATTGGTTTTGGTGCCACAGCCATCAATCCATATCTAGCCTTAAGTTCTATCAGGGACATGAAGATCAATGGTAAGCTGCAAACTGAATTGGATCCTGAACAACTAAAGAAAAATTACATCAAGGCTGTTAACGAAGGTTTATTGAAAGTATTCTCAAAAATGGGAATCTCAACTCTTCAATCGTACCAAGGAGCACAGATATTTGAAATCATCGGTTTAAACAATGAAGTAGTTGATAAATATTTTACAGGAGCAGTATCGCGCATACAGGGAATGGGGTTGGATGAAATTGCAAGAGAGGCGTTGGCAAAGCACAGGCTAGCATTTGCAAGAAAGAGCTTACCAGTGGATAGATTGCCAGTAGGCGGTTTCTACCAATGGAAAAGAAAAGGAGAATTCCACTTATTCAATCCCCAAACCATTCATCTGCTTCAGCATTCTACAAGAACTGGAGATTATTCTTCATTTAAAAAGTACTCGAAGCTTGTCAACGATCAGGAAGAGAAAGCTTGTACACTGAGAAGTCAGTTTGAATTCAACCCAGTTCGTCCATCGATTTCAATCGACGAAGTTGAACCTGCTGAAAAAATATATAAAAGATTTGCAACAGGCGCCATGTCATTTGGTTCCATTTCATGGGAAGCACATACAACACTTGCCATTGCCATGAATCGATTGGGTGCAAAAAGCAATACAGGTGAAGGTGGAGAAGATCAAGCACGTTATGAGAAATTGCCAAGTGGTGATTCAATGAGATCATCTATCAAGCAAGTTGCGTCTGCAAGATTTGGTGTTACTGCTCAATATCTAACTGAAGCAGATGAACTGCAAATTAAAATGGCACAAGGTGCAAAGCCAGGTGAAGGCGGTCAATTACCAGGACATAAAGTTGATGATTGGATTGGAAGGGTCAGACATTCAACCCCTGGTGTTGGTTTGATTTCCCCACCCCCCCATCACGATATCTACTCGATCGAAGATCTTGCACAGTTGATATTTGATTTGAAAAATGCAAATCGACAAGCGCGCATCAGTGTAAAACTGGTTTCAAAAGCCGGTGTGGGAACGATCGCTGCTGGTGTAGCAAAAGCAAAAGCGGATGTAGTATTGGTTTCAGGATATGATGGCGGAACAGGTGCATCACCATTGAGTTCTATTAGACACGCAGGATTGCCATGGGAATTAGGATTGGCAGAAGCCCATCAAACACTGGTGAAGAATAAATTGAGAAGCAGGGTTGTATTACAAACAGATGGACAATTAAAAACAGGAAGAGACATTGCCATTGCAACCTTATTAGGCGCAGAAGAATGGGGAGTAGCCACAGCAGCATTGGTTGTAGAAGGATGTATTCTGATGCGCAAGTGTCATTTGAATACTTGTCCCGTGGGCGTTGCAACGCAAGATCCTGAATTGAGAAAAAGATTTAACGGTGCCGCAGAATATGTTGTCAATTTTATACAATTCCTCACCAAAGAATTGCGTGAATTGATGGCAGAATTGGGATACAGAACCGTTGAAGAAATGGTAGGACAGGCTGAGGCTTTGAAAGTTAGACAGGATATCAAGCATTGGAAGTATAGCAAACTTGATCTCTCTCCTATTCTATATAAAGAGCCAGCTGATACTTACATTGGATTGTACAAACAAGAGGAACAAGATCATGGAATTGCAAGTGTAATTGATTGGCAGATCATTGAGCAGTCGCAATCAGCGATTGAAAATGGCAAAAAAGTAAAACTAGCATTTCCTATCAAAAACACTGATAGAACTACAGGCACCATGCTCACAAATGAGATAACCAAGAAACATGGAGCAGCAGGACTTTCAGAAGACAGCATTCATATTAAATTCAACGGAACAGCAGGACAAAGTTTTGGAGCATTTAATACCAATGGAATAACGTTGGAGCTTGAAGGTGATGCAAACGATTATTTTGGAAAAGGATTGAGTGGTGCAAAAATGATTGTGTATCCAGACAAACATTCAAGTTTTATTCCCGAAGAAAATATTGTGATTGGAAATGTTGCCTTTTATGGCGCCACTTCAGGCAAGGCATTTATAAGAGGGAAAGCAGGTGAAAGATTTGCTGTAAGAAATTCAGGTGCAACTGCAGTGGTTGAAGGTGTTGGTGATCATGGATGTGAGTACATGACCGGAGGAACCGTTTTAATACTTGGTAAAACCGGAAGAAATTTTGCCGCTGGCATGAGTGGTGGAATTGCTTATGTGTACGACCTGTCCGGACAATTCAAAGAGAATTGCAACCAAGAAATGGTTGATTTGGATCCACTGGACAACCAGGATTTAAAAGTTGTATATGATCTATTAAGTGATCATCAAAAATATACCAACAGTTCTGTTGCAAAATATTTGTTAAGTGACCTGGAGAGCCAGAAGCAACACTTCATTAAAGTATTTCCAAAGGACTATAAAAAAGCACTTCAACAGAACACACCAACAAAAAAAGCAACTGTCAAATAATTATTCATGGGTAAACCAACAGGATTTTTAGAATTTACTAGGGTGAGTCCGAATAAACTTGAACCCAAAAAAAGAATTTCAAATTTCAATGAATTTGTTCAACCATTCGATGCATCTGAATTAAACAAGCAAGCTGCAAGATGTATGAACTGTGGAGTCCCTTTTTGTCACAGTGGCTGTCCTTTAGGAAATGTAATTCCCGAGTTCAATGATGCAGTATACAATGAACGTTGGGAAGAAGCATATGAAATTTTAACCTCCACCAATAATTTTCCAGAGTTTACAGGAAGAATTTGTCCAGCTCCATGTGAAAGCGCATGCGTGCTTGGTATCAATCAACCACCGGTTAACATTGAGGAAATAGAAAAACACATCATTGAAATAGCATTTGAAAAAGGAATTGCCAAACCTCGAATTCCTGCAATGAGAACAGGCAAGAAGGTTGCGGTAGTTGGAAGTGGCCCAGCAGGATTGGCAGCAGCTGCACAATTAAATCAGACTGGTCATACAGTGATCGTCTATGAACGTGACGAAAAACCAGGAGGATTATTGAGGTATGGAATTCCAGATTTTAAACTTGATAAGCATGTTATTGACAGGAGAATTTCTTTGCTAGAACAAGAAGGCATAACATTTAAATGCAATGCAAATGTTGGTGTAAATGTAAACATGAATGATTTGCTCAGGGAATGTAATGCAATAGTTCTTTCTGGGGGATCAACTGTTCCAAGAGATTTAAATGTGAAGGGCCGTGAATTGAAGGGTGTCTACTATGCAATGGAATTTTTAAAGCAACAAAATAAATTGGTAGCAGGAAGTGACCCACTTGCCAACAAAGAAATTGAAAGCAATGTTCTTGATGAATTGATATCTGCAAAAGGTAAAAATGTAATTGTAATTGGAGGAGGTGATACTGGTAGCGACTGTGTAGGAACATCTAACAGACAAGCTGCAAAATCGATTACACAATTTGAATTGTTGCCTAAACCACCAGAGAAGAGAACAGATAACATGCCTTGGCCAACCTATCCGATGGTTTTAAAAACATCCACATCACATGAAGAGGGCTGTGATAGAAAATGGGCCATTGCTACAAAAGAATTTATAGGAGATAAAAATGGAAATCTCATAGGAATTAAAACGGTGGAGTTGGATTGGAAAATCGAACAAGGAAGACCAGCGAATTTTATAGAAAGATCGGGCTCTGAAAAAATACTTGATTGTGAATTGGTCTTACTTGCAATGGGATTTGTTGCACCACAGAAAGATGGGATGATCGATCAACTTGAAGTTGAACTGGATGAAAGAGGAAATGTAAAAGCATCAGAAAAAGAATTTAGAACGAACATCAATAAAATCTTCTCATGCGGTGATATGAGAAGAGGGCAATCATTGGTAGTATGGGCCATCAGCGAAGGCAGAGAATGTGCCAGAAAAGTTGATGAATTTTTAATGGGTGAATCCCTTCTTGAGTCTAAGGACAGCAGCCTGCATATATAATATACCATACCCTAATACATATTATATATATTTATATATATTAATTTACAAACATTTTCTTGTGAATAAAATATCTATTTAATTGATTTTCAATATTATTTGAATTTACATTACATATTACATTTATATATATGTATACTTTTATGTTATAAATGGGGTTACTTAATCGTATTTTAGCGATATAAATACAAATTATTGAACCAAAACCCCTTAAAATGAATTCCAAAACAGTCCGAGACAAACTCCCTTTCATCGTCCTTATTCTTATTTCAATTGCAGCAATATTTGTTCCAGTATTACCAAATTTCGAAGACAAGCAGGCTGTTTATAATGGCGCAGATATTACATGGATCATTGTAGCAACTGCACTTGTATTTCTGATGACCCCCGGGTTGGCATTCTTTTATGGAGGAATGGTACATAGAAAAAATGTTATTTCAACCATGATCAAAAGCACCGTAGCTGCTGGTGTTGTTAGTGTTATCTGGATTGCTTTTGGCTACAGTTTGTGTTTCGGTGATTCAATAGGAGGTTTTGTAGGCAACCCCCTCACCCACTTCTTTTTTAAAGGTGTGAACGATGGTGAACCATGGAGCTTGGCACCTACCATTCCAAAATCACTTTTTGCATTATTCCAATTAATGTTTGCAATCATTACACCGGGACTTGTAGTGGGTGCATTGGCGGAGCGCGTTAGATTCACTTCTTATATTCTTTTCATCATATTATTTAGTATTCTGGTATACGCTCCTTTAGCACACTGGAGCTGGCATCCGGATGGATTTTTATTTAAACTCGGTGCACTTGATTTCGCAGGAGGAACCGTAGTACACATTTCGGCAGGTTGTGCTGCCCTAGCAGGTGCACTTGTTTTGAAACGCAGAAAAGCGCATCTCGAAGGAGCTGAGGTACCTCCAGCAAATGTCCCCTATGTTTTAATTGGAACGGGATTGTTGTGGTTTGGATGGTTTGGTTTCAATGCAGGATCTGCGCTCGGAGCAAATGGTTTAGCTGTATCCGCATTCGCAACTACCAACACCGCAGCAGCTGCAGCAGGTTTGTCGTGGATGTTCTTTGATGTAATGAAAGGCAAAAAACCTTCGGTGATGGGATTCTGTATCGGAGCAGTAGTTGGACTTGTTGCGATAACGCCGGGAGCAGGTTTTGTCGGAATTCCTCAAAGTATTTTTATTGGAGTGATTTCTGCAATCATCTCAAACATCGCTGTATACTACAAACAAAAATCAACATTGGACGATGCCTTGGATGTATTTCCTTGTCACGGTATTGGTGGTATTGTTGGTATGATACTCACAGGTGTATTTGCGACAAAAGCAGTTAACAGTGCTGGAAATGACGGACTACTTTACGGCAACTTCGACTTCTTTTTAACACAAGTTAAAGCGATGGGAATGGCAGTTGCTTATTCATTTGTGGTTTCTTTCATCATCTTTAAATTCATCAACCTCATTCAACCACTTCGTGTGAGTGAAGAAGAGGAAGAATTAGGGTTGGATCAAACACAACACGACGAGAAATATGGAAGAAATCCAAATAAAGCATAAAGGCCCTTATAAATAAATCAAGGGTACAGCGCGGGGCAATGTTGGACTAGAACATTTGCCTTTGCCATACCCTCTTTTAGAACTAAAAACCAAAACAATGATACGAAATCTTTCCGTAACAGTATTCTTATGTGCAATCACTTTGATCTCCTACTCACAAGACAACACAGCAACATCAAAAAAGCCTTCCAACTTTAGTTTTACAGGTTATGTTGATGGATATTTCAGGTATGACTTTAGCAAAGACATTACCAATAACAAGACCAGCTTTACCAATAATACAGGTGGACTTGCTCTTGGAATGCTTTCTGAAAAAATAGATTACGCAAAAAATAAATTCAGTTTTACAGCCGACCTGGGTATTGGTAAAAGAGCAAAAGAATTTGCGTATAACGATAAAGGACTACTATCAAGCGTTAAACAACTTTTTGCATCCTATCAATTGACAGATTGGATGAAACTGACTGCTGGAACATGGGCTACTCATGTTGGTTATGAAGTTGTAGACCCATATGTTAATAGAAACTATAGCATGTCTTACATGTTTTCATATGGTCCTTTTTTACACACTGGATTAAAATCTGACTTTACATTCGGTAAATCTGGACTCATGTTGGGCATTTCAAATCCGACTGATTACCGAAAAGTACCTTCCGCTAACAAGAAGTCTTTGCTACTACAATACAGCTATGCTTTCAATGACAATACTAAATTGTATCTGAATTATGTTGGAGGACAAAGACCAACTGATGAAGCGAAAATCAGACAATTTGATGTGGTGTTTACAGATAAACTCAATGATGAAATCAACATAGGATTCAATGGAACCATCAATAGCACCAGACTGAAAAAGAATGGTAATTATTCAGATGCATCAGCCTGGTCTGGAGCTGCACTCTACCTGAATATTGATCCTTGGGAAAAAGTTGGATTCACACAACGATTTGAAGCATTCAGTGATAAAAATCAACTTTCCGGCTTGTCCACTTCGGCCTATGGAGGAACCATATTTGCAAATACAATTTCTGCGAATATAAAAATTGGTCCAATGGTGGTTGTGCCAGAATATAGAATTGAGAACTGTAGCAATAAAGTTTTTCATGACAGAATAGGTGCTGAATCAAATTTTGAATCAAGCTTTATTCTTGCAGCTTACTTAAAATTTTAGAAATAGTTTTGGGTTATATACAGGGTTTTGAGGCGACCATCCAGTCGCCTCTTTTTATTTTTTTCTGAAAAATATCCTAACTGGTACACCTGTCAACTTAAAAACTTCCCTCAACTTGTTTTCCAGATAATTCTTGTAAGGTGTTTTAATATCATCTGGATAGTTGGTGAAAAAAGCAAAACTTGGCACAGGAGTTGGAAGCTGTGTGATAAATTTTATTTTAATGGCATTGCCCCTTACCACCGGAGGATGATATGCTTCAATGGCCTTAAGCATTACTTCGTTTAATTGAGAAGTCGGAATTTTTCTGCTCCGGTTTTCATATACTTGTAAAGCAGTTTCAATAACCTTAAAAATTCTTGTTTTTTCTTTTGCAGAAACAAATAAAACAGGCACATCTTTAAAAGGAGCCAATCGTTCTTTAAGGCCTTTTTCATAATCTTTTGCTGTATTGGTTGACTTCTCAACCAGATCCCATTTGTTCACAAGAAAAACGATTCCTTTCCCTTTTTTAACAGCCAATGAAAAAATATTCAAATCTTGCTGGGTTATCCCTTTTTCTGCATCAATCATCATGAGACATACATCAGCTTCATCCATTGCTTTTATTGCACGAATAACAGAATAAAACTCTAGGTCTTCATGCACCTTGGTTTTTCTTCGAATACCAGCAGTATCAATTAGAATGAATTCTTTCTGAAACAAATTATAATGAGTATGAATGGTATCTCTTGTAGTACCTGCAATATCACTTACAATTGTACGCTCCGTACCAACCAATGCATTAAGCAGAGAGGATTTACCAACATTGGGCTGTCCGATGATTGCAAAATGAGGCAATCCTTCTTGGGGAAGTTCTGCAGGAATATCTATCAATGCTGCAACTTCATCGAGTACTTCACCTGTTCCACTTCCCGACATTGATGAAAGAAAAAAAGTTTTTTCGAAGCCCATTGAATAAAACTCAGTTGCATCCAACTGCCGCTCACTGTTGTCTACCTTATTCACAACCAAAAAAACCGGTTTATGTGCAGTTCTCAATACTTCGGCCATGGCTTCATCCAGTGTAGTAATACCTGTAGTAACATCACACATGAATACAATCGCATTTGCTTCCTGTACAGCAATCATGACTTGTTGTCGAATTTCTTTTTCAAATACATCGACTCCATCCTGAACAAAACCTCCAGTATCGATTACGTTGAATGTTTTCCCATTCCATTCAGAAATACCATATTGTCTATCACGTGTAACGCCAGGGGTATCTTCAACAATTGCTTTTCGTTGCTCAAGCAGCCGGTTAAAAAAAGTACTTTTCCCTACATTGGGTCTCCCCACAATCGCTAATGTAAATCCCATTATTTTTTCCCCTTTTTATTTAATTCGTTATTGATCATTTGTATGCCCGCTAGCAATTCTTTTTCTTCCTCCAAATCAGACGACTTCAACCCCAAAAGCTGGAATTCTTTTTCTAAAAACGGAAACGTTTTCACTATATTTTTGAAGGATAATTTTTTTAACTCTCTATAATCTCCATCATAAAAAATTAAATAACTCTGTTGGGGAACAATCATTGGCTTTTTTATTGTTCCAAACAAAGAATCCTGATATCGGATGATTGATTTGTAAGATTTATAAATACCTATAGGTCCTGAGACAAGTTCATGCAGGTAAGCATGTGTTGGATTGACAAACTTAGTGGATAAATTACTGAAATTACTTACAAAAACTGGATTCTGCCATCCTTGTTCAGTGCTGCTAAAAATAATGCGTTCAACCAACACGGGGTCAACAACCTGGGTTTTGTTTTCTTTTTCAATCAGCACATAAAAGATCTGATTCAGCTGCTCAAACCTGACTTTAAATTCCCCAAGAAATTGATTGTTTTTTAAAAATAATTTTGCTGCTGCATATTCATTATTCCAATATAACTTACCAGGAATGGATTCTAAATCTTTCCCTCCCAGCATTGGTTTTCCATTATTATCCAGGGTAATTTCTGCACCATTGAATCCTCGAAAATATAAACCATAGCTTGAAGAGCTTATGATCGTTTCACTTTGCTGGATACTCTGAACTGCTCTTTGCGAAAAAGAGAATGTTGCAATTAGAAATATACCTAACTGCAAAAGAATACCAGATTTCAAACATTGTTTTCTAATAACCATATTCATTTAAATAAATTTCATTGTTACGCCAATTGTTTCTGACTTTTACAAAGAGTTCCAAAAACACTTTGGAATCTAGAAATTTTTCCAGTTCAAGTCTTGAACGCATTCCAAGTTCTTTTATTTTGACTCCACCAGATCCTAAAATAATTGCTTTCTGAGACTCTCTGTGAACGACGATCTCTGCAGTTATTTTAATCAATGTAGTTTTTTCTTCAAATTTGGAAACCATTACTGTCGACTGGTATGGAATTTCCTCTTCATATAAATCGAATATTTTTTCACGTATGATCTCCGCTGCAAAAAATTTTGTTGGTAGATCGGTTAACTCATCTTTATCATAATAAGGCTCACCTTCAGGTAGCAAGTCAACAATTGAATCAACCAGTTGATCAATATGCATTTTTTTGTTGGCTGAAACAGCCACAACTTTCTTGACACCAGACAATGATGTGATGGCTTGTTTTTTTTCAGCAATGATGTTTTCGCCCATCAAATCCATTTTGTTTAAAACAACAATCATTGGCACTTTGATTTTTAATACAGAAATCAACCCTTCTATTTCTTGAACCTGATCTCTGGCATCCATCACAAAAAGACATACATCTGCATCTTCCAGGCTCGCAGTTACCGCGCGCATCATTTTCTCATGCAGCTTATATTTTGGCTCAATTACACCAGGAGTGTCGGAAAAAATGATTTGATAATTTTCACTGTTCAAAAAAGCCCTTATGCGATGTCGGGTAGTTTGCACTTTAGATGAAACAATGGACAGTTTTTCGCCCAGCAAGGCATTGAGCAAAGTACTTTTGCCCGCATTGGGTTTCCCGATAATATTTACAAATCCTGATTTCATTGAGGTTATACAAAGGTAGCATAGTAAAATTTGTTTTGAACATTGTCTGATTTGCAGTAACTTTGCGATCCACATCGCGAAGTAGAGCAGCGGTAGCTCGTCGGGCTCATAACG